>ENA-ORSI01001009-ORSI01001009.1-human-gut-metagenome-genome-assembly--contig:-NODE-1009-length-26892-cov-5.293177_pt1 | contig 26892 bp, 27 predicted proteins | sample MGYA00242187_ERZ509154 | MGnify/ENA primary metagenome ERZ509154 (study PRJEB26280, sample SAMEA2338627) | human gut metagenome | biome: human gut; feature: human-associated habitat; material: faeces...
CTGGAGGAGCCGACGCTGGGACTGGACGTGCTAGCCCGGCGCGAGCTGTGGAGCGTGATCCGCAGCCTGCGCGGACATACCGCGCTGGTGCTGACCACGCATTATCTGGAGGAGGCCGAAGCGCTCAGCGACCGCATCGGGATCATGTCCCACGGCCATCTGATCGCTCTGGGCACGGCGCAGGAGCTGATTGAAAAGACCGGCGAAAGCAGCTTTGAAAACGCCTTTATCGCCCTGGCCGGAGAGGGGGACGCTGCCAAATGAAGCAATTTCGCAAAGCCGCCGTGCTGGCGCAACGCACGCTGAAGGAAATGCTGCGCGACCCGCTGACGCTGTTTTTCGGGCTGGCGTTCCCCATCCTGATCCTGCTGTTGCTATCGCTGATTCAATCCCACATTCCAGTGGATATGTTCCGCATTGAGCAGCTTGCGCCGGGCATCGTGGTGTTTGGGCAGTCCTTCCTGTCGCTGTTCGGCGCGCTGCTGATTGCCCGCGACCGCAGCACCTCCTTCCTGATGCGCCTGTATGCCGCGCCAGTAACGGCGCTGAGCTTTCTGCTGGGATACCTGCTGCCCCTGCTGCCGCTGGAACGGAAGGTGGCGGGACTGGAAGCCCCCGGGTTCCCCCAGGCGGAACAGATCTTCCATCTCATGGGCTGGGAAACCTGTGCCTACGATCCGGCAGACCCCAAAGGGGACTGGCCCGGCCTTTTGATGATCTCTCCCGCCAATCCCTACAAGGGACGGGCCCTGACGGAAAAAGAACGGAACAACCTGATCGTAGCCACCCAGCTGGAGCGGGTGTACCTGCTGGAAGACGACTACAATGGGGAATTCCGCTACCTCCACCGGCCCACCCCTGCCCTCCACAGCTTCGGGAACCGGGAACAGATCATCTATCTGGGGTCCTTTTCCCGGACCATGCTGCCTTCCCTGCGGATCAGTTTTTTGGTGCTGCCGGAAAAACTGCTGCCTGCCTACCGGGCCATTGCCGGCCGGTACAACCAGACCTCGTCCACTGTGGAACAGCTGGCCCTGGCGGCCTATATTGAAGAAGGGCACCTGACCCGGCACATCCGGAAGCTCCGAACCCTGTACCGGACCAAGAGCCGGCTGCTCCAGGAAGCTCTGACTGCCGTGTTCGGGGACCAGGTACGGCTGCTGGGCTACGGCTCCGGGCTCCATCTCCACATTGCCCTGGATCGGTCGGGGACAGCAGAAGAACTGGCCGCCCGGGCCCTGGAAAAAGGCGTCCGGGTGATCCCTGTCCGGGGTACGGAACCGGGCCGGCCTCCGGAATTCCTCCTGTCCTTTGCCGGCATCGGAGAGGAAAAGATCCGGGCAGGAGTGGAGGCCCTCCGGGAAGCCTTGGAGGAGTAAAGGAAAAGACAATTGTCTTCTTTCCTCTGGGTAGGGTATAATAAAAAGGATACAGAAAAATCATGAAAGCCCAAACATTGGGGGAGGTGGATGTATGAAAAATACCTGGGAAATTGCCCTTCTGGCCGTGATGCTGGGGATGGGCGGGCCGGCGGCCGGGGAAGCGGCCCAGTATTTTGCTCCCCGTTACAGCCTCAGCGCCAACGGCCAGCTGCAGCCCCCTCTGACGGTGGAATTCCAGAAAGGGGTTCCCCAGAAGATCAGTGCCAGCCTTACCGGTGCCGCCGGCAGCGAAAAAGTCCTGGTGCTGGGCTGGCAGGTGGGAGACGGAGTAGGCCTGTGCACCCTCCAGAAAGGGGTGGAATACGCCCTGTACAAACTGGATTTCCGTCCGGGAAAACAGGATATCTTGGTGCTCAGCTACGGCCGCCGGGGCACCGGCAAGACCCATCTGAATGAAGTGGCCGTCATCGGGGAGGATTCCCTGGGGGTGATCCGGCAGCTGCCGGTGAACGGCTTTGTGCCCACCGATGTGTTCAACAGTCCTCTCCAGATCCGCCAGCAGGAAGCGGTGCTGTTCCTGGAACAGGCTCCCCATGTGCTGGCCCTCCGGGCGGACGGAGAAAACGGCTATGTGGCCGAAGTGGAATAAAAAGGAGTGATTGGAATGGAATTGGCTTCCCTGTATGATACCTGCCGGACCTACCGGCGTTTTGAACAGAAACCGGTGGATCCGGCCCTGCTGCGGACCCTGGCGGATGTGGCCCGGAAACGGAGCTGCGGCCGGAACGGCCAGAGCCTCCGGTTCACGGTGGTGGCAAGCCCCGCCAACGTGAAGGCCATGCAGCCGCTGCTCCGGTGGGCGGCAGCCCTGCCCAAAGAAATCGGCACCCCCAGGGAAGGGGAACAGCCGGTGGCCTTTGTGGTAGTGTCCCGGCCCAAGGAGGCCAACCCCACCATCACCAGCATCGACGTGGGCATCGCCCTGGATGCCATGGCCATCACTGCCTGGACCCAGGGGGTGGGCAGCGCCATCCTGGCAGCGGTGGACCGGGTAAAGATCGCCGCTCTGCTGGAGATCCCGGAAGACCGGGAAGTGGTCACCGTGCTGGCCCTGGGCTATCCCGCCCACAAAAGCACCCTGGTGCCCGGGGAAGAAGGGAAACTGGCCTACTATGTGGATGAGGCCCGGGATTATTATGTGCCCAAACTGCCCCTGGAAAAAGTGGCGGATTTCAAATAAACGGATGAGGAAACAAGGAGAAAGCTATGCTGTATGACATTGCCATTGTAGGGGGCGGCCCTGCAGGCTGCAGTGCGGCGGTGACCGCCGCCAACCGGTCCCTGTCCGCCCTGCTGCTGGATACCGGGGATTTCGGCCTGGCCCTGCGGAAAAGCACCCTGGTGAAAAACTACCTGGGGATGCCGGACCGGTCGGGAGCGGAACTGATGGACGCCTTTACCGCCCACATGAAGGCCGCCGGGACCACGGTGGTCCCCCACAAGGTGCTGAGCATCCTGCCCCGGGAAAAGCACTTCTATCTGGCCACCCCGGGAGAAGTGTACGAGGCCCGGAGCATCCTGCTGTGCCCGGGAGCCTCCCACGGAAAGCCCCTGGAGGGAGAAACGGCCCTTGTGGGGAAGGGGGTCACCTACTGTGCCACCTGCGACGGGTACCTGTACCGGGGAAAGACCATCGGGGTGGTGACCAATCTGCCCTCTGCCTGGGAAGAAGTGGAATTCCTGGCGGGGGTGGCTGGGGAAGTGAAGCTGTGGGCGGACTTCCCCCTGCCGGAAAAACGGCCTGCCAATGTGCAGATCATGGAAGGCAAACCCCGGAAGGTGCTGGGAGAGGAACGGGTGGAAGCCCTGGAAACCACTGCCGGCACGGAAAAACTGGAGGGGCTGTTCCTGCTCCGGGAAACGGATCCTCTGGACCGGCTCCTGCCGGGACTCCGGCTGGATGGTCCCTTCATCCGGGTGGATGACAACCTGGCCACCAGTGTGGAGGGAGTTTTTGCCGCCGGAGATGCGGTGGGCTATCCCTGGCAGATCAACAAAGCGGCGGGAGAAGGCCAGAAGGCTCTGCTGTCTGCGGCTTCCTGGCTCCGGGAGAACCCGGTATGAACGGTGGCAGGATCCGGCATTTCCTGCTGGTCCTGACGGTTCTGGCATTTTTGGGCTGCTTGGCCGGCGGGTGCAGCCGGTCCCAGACGGCAGAAAGCAGCCAGACCGCCGGAGAAACGGAAGCGGCTTCGGAAACAAAGGCCCTGGCTCCCGGGGAGGGGGAACAGGGAGCAAGGGTGGAATTCGTCAACCGGGAACACAAAATGGAACGGGTCATATTCAGCGGAGGTTACCTGCGCAGCCTGCCGGAAGAAAAGCCGGAAACCATCCTCCGGCCGGCCCCGGAGGGAGCCCAGGGGATGATCTTCGGGAAACGGGAGATCAACGGACTGGAATGGGCCAAGGTGGCCACCCGGGACGGGGTCACCGGCTGGTATGCGGTGCCGGCCAAAGAAGGGGCCGGGCCCCGGGACAAACGGAATCCCCTGCAGATCACCAACGATGGGTATGAGACCACCTTTCCCCAAGTGACCGGCGGGGTGGCTCCTCAGGTCCAGGACCGGATCAACCAGGAACTGGGGAACTACCTGTCCGTGTACCGGCACATTACCGGCCCGGTGGAAAGCGAGCTCCAGTGCCAGGTCACCTACAACCGGCGGCAGATCCTGAGCCTGGTGTTCCAGGGGACCCCCATCCTGTACCGGAGCTATCCGGTGTCGGAAGTGAACAGCCTGGCCAGCTGGACCCGGCTGAAGAACTACGCTTATGTATCCTCCCTCCAGGGAGGAGCTGATCCCACTCTGCTGGTGGCCCGGATCACGGACCTCCACTATGCCCTGGTATTCGACCTGGCCACCGGCAGCCGGCTGACCCTGGACTATTTCCTGGGAGCCAACCGGCAGGAAGAGCTCCAGGAACGGCTGGCCGGACTGGGCGAAGGAGCCCGGCTCCAGAAGGATGATTTCTACATCACCACCCAGGGACGTCTGGTGGCCCTGGCCTCCGTCCCGGGCAAAGGACGGGTGGATCTGGATCTGTCGGATCTGGTGATCAGGGAGTTTTAGGGAGGTGCGGCGCACCTCCTGTCAGCTGTCAACGGTCAACGGCCGTTGGAAATCAATTTTGCCAATTGATTTTGAACCCTGAACCGTAGGAGCCGCACGCCGGGCGGCCCGCAAACCCTACGGACAAACGGTGATTTGGCGGGCGGCCGGGCCTGCCGCCCCTACGGAAACGATTTCCAGGGGCTGCTGAAGGCAGCCCCACAACAACGAGGTGAACAACATGAACAAAAAAGTGCATTTCCATACGAATCTGGGAGATTTTACTGCGGAGCTGTTTGAGGACAAGGCTCCCAAAACCGCCGGGAACTTCCGGGAGCTGGTGGAGAAGGGATTCTATGACGGGGTCATTTTCCACCGGGTCATCGACGGCTTCATGATCCAGGGCGGGGATCCCACCGGCACCGGCATGGGCGGCCCGGGCTACACCATCGACGACGAATTCGGTCCCGGCCTGGCCCACAGCGGGGAAGGGATCCTGTCCATGGCCAATGCCGGCCCCAACACCGGAGGCAGCCAGTTCTTCATCACCCTGGATGCCACCCCCTGGCTGGACGGCCATCATGCGGTCTTCGGGAAAATCACCCAAGGGATGGATGTGGTCCATAAAATCGGCTCCACCCCCACGGATTTCGCCGACCGTCCCCTGAAGGACGTGGTGATGGAAAAGGTGGAAATCGTAACAGAATGACTGCCTACGTCTATATGGTGCGCTGTGCCAACGGCGCCCTGTATACCGGCTGGACAAACGACCTGGTCCACCGGCTGGCCATGCACCGCCGCGGGTCCGGGGCCAAATACACCCGGGCCTTCAAGGCGGTGGACCTGGCCTATTTTGAGGAACTGCCGGACAAAAGGACGGCCCTTCAGCGGGAATATGCACTGAAACAACTGGCAAAAAAACAAAAAGAAGAGCTGGTCCGTCAATTTCCTCGAAAATCTTTGAAAATACCCTGAGTCGTCTGTACTCTCGCAATTCTTTTGCTTGTAAAAGTCCAGGGGTTATGCTAGAATGGAACACAGAAACAACGGACTTACTGAATGTTGAACTCACGCAGGTATCACATATAGTTGGATCGTTTTTCGCAATAATTTTTAGGAGGCCAAGTAAAGATGACTGGCAAAGTTAAATGGTTTAATGCTGAAAAGGGTTATGGTTTCATTGAACGGGAAGATGGCGGCGATGTATTCGTTCATTTCTCCGCAATCCAGGGTGAAGGCTTCAAAACTCTGGAAGAAGGCCAGGCTGTAGAATTCGACGTTGTCGAAGGCAACCGTGGTGAACAGGCTGCCAACGTTGTGAAACTGTAAGATATAGATATCTGCAAGAACAACAAGCGCAACAAAGAGGGGATATCGTGGAAACGGTATCTCCTTTTTTTCTGTTTGGGGAACAAATTGCAGGAAGGGAGTCGTGGATATGATCGGATACGGAATGGAGAAGAAAAAAGGGGTCATCAGCGGTGGCACGTCCGGCATCGGCCTGGCAGCAGCCCGGCTGCTGGTCCAGGACGGAGCCACAGTGTGGCTGGTGGGCCGGGATCCGGAACGGGGCCAAAAGGCAGTGGAGAGCCTCACAGGGCTGCCGGGAGAAGCCCTGTATCTCCAGGGAGATGTAAGCACCGTGGAAGGCTGCCGGAAAATCGCCGGGGAACTCCAGGCACAGCACCAGGAACTGGATTTTCTGGTGAACAGCGCCGGGATCTACCAGGAAAAGCCTTTCCAGGACGTAACGGAAGAGGATTATCAGCAGCTGATGGATGTGAATGTGAAGGGGACCATTTTCCTCACCCAGGCCCTGCTGGACCTTTTTGTCCAGGACGGTCCGTCCATTGTGAACATCGCTTCTGACGCGGCCCTGGAAGGAAATTACGGCTGCTGTCTCTATGCCGCTTCCAAGGGAGCTGTGGTGGCCTTTACCCGGTCCCTGGCCCTGGATCTGGCCCCCTGGATCCGGGTGAACTGCCTGTGTCCGGGGGATGTGGATACCCCTCTGGTGGAAAAACAGCTGGCGGAAGGGGGCTATTCCCGGGAATCCATGGCTTCTGTATATCCCATGGGACGGATCGGAAAACCGGAGGAAGCGGCCCATATGATCTGTGCGGTGCTGTCCCCTATGAACGGCTTCATGACCGGCGCCATCATTTCCGTGGATGGCGGCCTGACCGCCAAATAAGGAGGCACCATGAACAATCACAAACTGACTTCTGCTGAATATCTTTTTGTGGGCTCCATGCTGTTCGGGATGCTGTTCGGAGCCGGGAACCTGATCTTCCCGGTGCACATGGGCCAATTGGCCGGTGCCCATTTCTGGAGCGCCAACATCGGCTTCATTGCCACCGGGGTGCTGATGCCCTTCCTGGCGCTCATTGCCTTCGGCCTTTCCGGCAGCGGCAGCCTGGAAGAACTGGCCGGAAACGTGCACCCTGTCTTTGCCCGGGTCTTTACAGTACTGCTGTATCTGACCATCGGGCCGGCCTTTGCCCTGCCCCGGACTGCCACCGTGTCCTACCAGATCGGGATCGTGCCCTTTGTAGGAGAGAACCAGACCCTGATCCTGGCCGGGTTTACCTTTCTGTTCATGGGAGTGGCCCTGCTGTTTTCCCTGAAGCCATCCAAACTGGTGGTGTACATCGGGAAATTCCTGAACCCGGTGTTCCTGGCTTTCCTGGCCATCCTGGTGGCAGTGGCCCTGGTCCATCCCATGGGGTCCATTGCCGGAAGCCTTCCCCAGGGAGACTATGTGGACCATGCTTTCCTTACCGGGTTCAAGGAAGGGTACAATACCATGGACGTACTGGCCATGCTGGCCTTTTCCGTGGTGGTGATCGATACCCTGAAGAATCTGGGCGTCCGGGATGTGGCCACCATTTCTGTGGATCTGCTGAAGGTAGGGGGCATTGTGGTGTTCCTTATGTCCCTGATCTATACTCTGATCACCTGGCTGGGCACCTCCAGCCTGGGACAGCTGGCGGTATCCGCCAACGGGGGCATTGCTCTGGCCCAGATCGCCCATGGCTATTTTGGACCGGTAGGAGGCATGCTGCTGGCGGCCATTGTGACCTTCGCCTGCCTGAAGACCGCCATCGGCCTGATCACTGCCTGCGCCAACACCTTCCAGGAACTGTTCCCCGGGACCCTGGGCTACAAGGCTTACTGTGTGGTCTTTGCAGGGATTTCCTTCCTGATCGGGAATGTGGGGCTCACCCAGATCATTGTGCTGGCTGTGCCCATCCTCATGTTCCTGTATCCCATGGCCATTACCCTGATCCTGTCCTCCTTTGCCTCCGCTCTTTTGGGGAAGGACCGGCGGTTGTACCGGTGGCCCATGGTGCTGGCCGGTGTGGCGGCTTTTGGGGATGCCCTCAGCGTGCTGCCCAAAGGGCTCCAGGGGACGGCGCCGGTCCAGGCTTTGCTGGGCTGCTACCATCAGCTTCCCCTGTTTTCCCTGGGGATGAGCTGGCTGCTGCCCACCCTGGCGGCCCTGGCTGCAGCCGCAGCGGCCGTGAAGCTCTCCGGGGGAAAACAGTGAAATTTTGCGAAAATTGATGAAAAAGTGTATAATGAAAGAATGATGAATGTTTGAATCCATTGAAGGAGGGATTTCCCATGAAAAAAATGATGATGGCCACTGCAGTGCTGAGCCTGCTGCCTTTGACCGTGGCCTGTGCTTCTCCCCTGGCCAAGATTGCTCCTGGCGCTGCAAAAGTCGATGCCAACGTCACGGTGGGCAATACTCTCAAATGGAAACAGCACGGAGAGACCAAAGACTTTGGAGGTGATTCCCGGTACCGGGTGGGGGGTACCATCGGGATCGCCGACAACCTGGGTCTGGATTACCGGTATGCAGCCCATGAAGGGGACCATGATGCTTCGGCCCAGTCCCATCAGGTAAGCCTGATCTATCAGTTCAATCCGTATCTGTACGGGTACGGGGGCTATGTGCGGAACCGGCTGAAACAGCATGGCTACCATGACAACAACAGCGGCTATCAGGTGGGGGCCATAGGCCGGCTGCCCATTACGGACAAGACCACCGGCTGGGCCAAGTTCGGCACCGGCAACAACATCACCCAATATGAACTGGGCGTGGGCTATGCCTTCACCGACAACTGGGAAGCCAACGTCTCCTACAACGACAGCAAGTACAAAGATTTCAAAGGAGACATCGATGCCAAGACCCATGAAGTGAATGTGGGGGTATCGTACAAGTTTTAAAAAAAGGAGATGTCATGCGTCCTGTGTGACATCTCCTTTTTTCACATTTTCTCCACCGCATGGAGCAGCTGGGTCCTGTTCTTTACCTGGAAACGCTGATAGAGCAGGCTCAGTTGTTTTTTTACGGTGATTTCCGCCACGTTCAGTTCTTGGGCGATTTCTTTGTTGGTCCGGCCTTCTTTCACCCGCCGGATCACCAGCTTTTCCCGGGCAGTGAAGGATGCCTCCTTCAACGGGCGGCCTTTGGCCGGAGTGAGGGAATAGGACAGGACCGCCTGCAGGAATGCGGCAAATTCCGGCTGCCGGGCGGCTTTCACCAGCAGGGGACCCAGCAGGGACTGGTGCTCAACAAAAGGCAGGTACAGTCTGTCTTTCAGGGCTTCAGCCAGGGTGGACCGGAGCAGGGCGGCCGCTTCTTCCCCAAGGCCCGTATGCTCCAGGGCCGCAATCTGGACAATGGCATCGTAGCACCGGCACATTTGGGAAGAAGTGGGAGCTGGGACGGCATCCTGGGGACGGGTGGAAAGGAGCAGCAGCTGGTATCTGCCCATGGTCAGCTGGAGACGGTGCCGGGTGGACTGGCGCATCCCCTGGAGGGAAGGATAATCCGGCAGGCTGTTCATCCGTTCCAGATGTTTTGCCAGGCTGGGAGAAGGCTGTTCCAAAAGGCTCTGGACGAAAATCCCCACCAGATCCAGGTCCGTCCGGGTCAGGGGGTCTGTAATCAGCTGGGACAGCTTCTGGTAATGCTTTTTCCAGCCTAGGAACTGTTCCTGGTCCTGCCGGATCAGGGCGATCCGGGGCATCAGGAACAGAGCGATGATGGCCCGCTGCTGTTCATCCAGGGTCCGGCAGGGAGCATCCAGAAAAGCCTGGAGCACTTCTTCGGCCGTGGACAGTTCCCCCTGGAGATAGGCCAGCTCCGCCGCCACTGTGGAACGCCACAGGGGACCGCTGACGCCCTGGAGGGCTTCTCCGCAGCCGTCATAGAGGGCCTGGAGCTGGCGGGTGTTCCGGGCCAGGCTGCCGGCCCGGCGGTAGTACAGCACCAGTTGACCTGAGACACCCCGGTGGATGCCTTGGAAATAATCCCGGGGCAGCCGGATACGGTGCTCCCGGCAATAGGTGAAGAACTGCCGGAAGGCCGGCTCCATGGCGCCCAGGTCCGGCAGGCTGTCCAGGGCCGTAAGGAAAAGGATCCGGGCTTGGTCTTCCGGGGTACAGGTCCAGGCATCGGGCAGGGAGGCCAGCAGGATTTCCCGTTCTTCCCGGGCGGTCTGAGGGGACTGGAGCAGGTTCAGGGCCAGGAGGATCAGGCCGCAGCCAGCAAAATGCCGGGCTTTTTCCTCCTGAGGGCATTTCCGGAGCAGCTGGATCAGCAGGGAGGGAGGCTGCTGGTATAAAATGGCAAGGCCCGCCTGTTCTACGGCCTGGAGGGCCTGGGGCCAGGCTTTTCCCCTGAGAGCCAGGGCAAGGGCCTGGGCAAAATCTCGGCTGCGGAGCTGCCACCGGGCGGCCTGGAGACAGGCTTTCTTCTGCCAGTTCCAGGATTCACACTGGAACTGGCTCTGGAGATATTCCTGGAACACCGGATGGAAGGCAAAGGTCCCCTGGAAAGGCTCGTAGGTCAGGAAGGGGCTGCGCTTCCAGTGTTCTTCCAGCCGGGCTAGGGTGTCCGGGTGGGGGCAGAGGAATTCCGCCTGGGCCCGGGAAAAACGGGGGAACAGGGAAAGAATCAGGCAGACCTGCTGTTCTTCCCGGGAAAGGGGATGGAACAGTTTCCGGATCAGCTGGTACATCAGTTCCTTGTCGTGGGGGGTGAACAGGTCCGGATCCGCCGTCTTCAGCTTCCGGAAGTTCCGGATTCCCTGGCTGATGGCAAACAGCTCGTTTTCCCGGACGGCCTCATAGGCCATGGAATGGTTCAGATAGGTGATTTCCCAGCGGCCGGCGGCGTTTTTCCGGAAACAGAAGGCACAGCGCTGGTAGCCCTGGAGATACATTTTGTAGGAGGGATCCGTTTCCACCAGGGAAGACACCTGGACCAGCCACAGTCCCTCTGCCAGAGGACGCACCAGGGACCGTTCCTGGCTCTGCCGGCAGGGAATCAGCTGATCCTGGCCCTTCCGGAAAATGGCGGCAACCCTGTCCCGGCCTTCCGCCTCCATTTCCTGCCCGGCCCCCAGCCAGATCACATCAGGAGCCAGATGGGCCAGCAGAGGATCCGGATCCGTTTTTTCAAAATAGGCATGGAGGATGGTGCGGGCCAGCTGGAGCAGTTCCTGTTCGATGGCTGTCATGGGAATTCCTCCTTTCAGGGATACAGAGGACCGCCCCTGGGATAAAAGGACGGAATAAACTGTTAATTTATATTATAAGGGAGAATCAGGAAAAATGTCTACATTTCCTGACAAAAGCAGGGGTATACCTTGCTTCCGGGGACGGCAGTTGTTATAATAATCATGCTATGCGGTTGTAGCTCAGTTGGATAGAGCATCTGCCTCCTAAGCAGAGGGTCGCGCGTTCGACTCGCGCCAATCGCACCATATGATAAAAAAAGCTGCCGCAAGGCAGCTTTTTTATTTCGCCACCGGCGTGGTCATCTTATAGGGATCCAGGACTCTGTCCAGCTGGGTGTCGCTGAGGTAATGGCGGCTCCGGGCCAGTTCCACCACCGGGATGTTCTTGGCCAGGGATTCCTTGGCCAGCTTGGCGGCTTTTACGTAGCCGATGTAGGGGCTCAGGGCCGTTACGATGCCGGCGCTCATTTTCAGCAGGTGCTGGCAGTGTTCCCGGTTGGCGGTGATCCCTTCCACACAGTTGATCCGCAAGGTGTCCGCCGCTTCCCGGAGCATGTCGATGCTCTGGAACAGGGAATAGAAGATCACCGGTTCAAAGGCGTTCAGTTCCAGCTGTCCCGCCTCCACGGCCATGGCGATGCAAGTGTCGTTGCCCACCACCCGGAAGGCCACCTGGCTCACCACTTCCGGGATCACCGGGTTCACTTTCCCGGGCATAATGGAAGATCCGTTCTGCTTGGCAGGCAGGTTGATCTCTTCCAGTCCGGTCCGGGGACCGGAAGACATGAGCCGCAGGTCATTGGAAATCTTGGACAGGGCAATGGCACAGTCCTTCAGGCTGCCGGATACGGCGGCGAAACTGTCGATGTTCTGGGTGGCATCGATCAGGTCCGCGGCCTGGGTAAAAGAAAAGCCGGTCAGCCGGGAAAGATCTTCGGCAATATGGCGGGAGTAGGCAGGGGCTGCATTGACTCCGGTACCGATGGCGGTACCGCCCATATTGATTTCGGTCATTTCTCTGGCTGCCGACTGGATCCGTCTGAGCCCTCTGTCCAGGGCGGTGGCATAGGCTTTGAATTCCTGGCCCAGGCGGATGGGCACTGCGTCCTGGAGCTGGGTCCGGCCCATTTTCAGGATCGGGTCGAATTCCACTCCTTTTTGGGCAAAGGCCTCTTTCAGGGCTTTCAGGCTTTTGTACAGGTCTTCCAGCAGGAAAAGGGCGGTCAGTTTCCCGGCGGTGGGGATCACGTCATTGGTGGACTGGCCCCGGTTCACATCATCGTTGGGATGGACCAGGGTGTAATCTCCCTTTTCCCCGCCTAAAATCTCGATGGCGATGTTGGCGATTACTTCATTGGCATTCATGTTCAGGGAGGTGCCGGCGCCGCCCTGGATGGGATCCTGGATGAACTGGTCCTGGTATTTCCCTTCCAGGAGCTGATCGCAGGCGGCCACAATGGCATCTGCGGTTTTGGGAGTCAGGGTGCCTGCCTGCCGGTTGGCCAGGGCGCAGGCTTTTTTGATGTACGCCAGGCTGCGGATCATGACGGGATGAGTGGACTGACCGGTGATGTGGAAGTTCTCATGGGCACGGAGAGACTGCACCCCATAATAGGCGTCCCGGGGGACGTACTTCTTGCCGATAGAATCACTTTCCAAACGTTCGAGTTTTTGCTCACTCATTGCCTGTTTCATCCTTGGAAATCAATTTATGGTCCCATTATAAACCTTTTTCTCGAACAATCAAGCATAAATTCTTAATAGCGTTCTAAAAATATTGAACGGCAATGTAAAACTCAATGACGTATGTTCGATAAAATTTGAATTCGTACAGAAGAATTGTCAGCTAATTAAGTAAAAATAAGTCAGATTTTACAGTAAACATCTTCCCTTCCGGCCGTTGATACTATATACTATTAATATTGTGTGTTGCGGAACGTCTTGTATTTGCAGTGTAGTTGGGGGGAGTCATGAATATTGTCATGGAATTGGCGCTGATTTTCGGCGTCTGTCTGATCGGCATCGGCATCGCGGAGCTGCTGCCCTTTACGGTACCCTACAGTGTGATCAGTCTGCTGGTGCTGACTTTTCTGCTGTACCGGAAAATCCTGAAACCGGAGCAGATTAAAGATGCCGGCGGGTTCTTCATCCGGAATATGGGTATTTTTTTCGTCCCGGCGGTGGTGGGGACCCTGGAATATGTGGAAACCCTGAAAAACTATCTGATCCCCTTCCTGGTGATCACCCTGGTGACCACGCCTCTGGTGTATTTCATTACCGGCTGGAGTGTCCAGATTTGTTTGAAACTGTGGAGAAAGAAAGGAGCCTCCCATGCCTGATGCATTTACCCGTACCCCGTTTTTCGGCCTGACCCTGATCTTCATTTGCTGGGTCCTGGGGGTGAAACTCCAGAAAAAGACCGGCTGGCTCCTGTGCAACCCGGTGCTCACGTCAGCCCTGATGATCGTGGTGATCCTGACGGTCACCGGGGTGCCCCTGAAGCATTTCAATATGGGCGGGTCGGTGATCACCATGCTCCTGGGACCGGCCACGGCGGTGCTGGCCCTGAATATTTATCAGCAGCGGAAGGTACTCCAGGAGAACTTCCTGCCCATCCTGGTGGGCTGCACCATCGGCAGCCTGGGGAGCATCATTGCGGCTCTGGCCCTGTGCCATCTGTTCGGTACCAATTCCGTCTTTTCCGCCTCCATGCTGCCCAAAAGCGTCACCACGGCCATTGCCCTGGGGATTTCGGAAAACGGCGGGGGCATCCCGGGCATCACCGCAGGAGCGGTGGTGATCACCGGCATCGAAGGGGCGGTATTGGCTCCCTTCCTGAGCAAACTGTTCCATATTACGGATCCGGTGGCGGAAGGGGTGGCCATCGGTGCCTGCAGCCACGCTGTAGGCACCAGCAAGGCCCTGGAAATCGGCAAGATCCAGGGTGCCATGAGTTCCATATCCCTGTGTGTGTGCGGGATCATAACCACGGCACTGGCGCTGTTTTTTATGTGAAAAAGGGGGTGTGAAAGAATTCACACCCCCTTTTTCCTATTGCCAACTCCGAAGATTTTCGATAAAATAAAAATTAATATACACTATATCTGTATAAAATATCGATGATAAGTTGCTGTATTGTACAAAGGAGAAACCCATGGAGCAGCAAAACAAACAAATCCAGGAAGCGGTGGAAAGCTTCCGGCAGGACATGCTGGATTTTTGGAAGGATCTGATCAACTTCCAGGCCGGCAGCAAGGAAAAAGAACGGATGGAGACCCTGATGGAAAAGGTGTCTGCCTATCTCCAGAAGCTGGGAATGGAAAGCGAACTGGTGGAAACCGGGGCGGTCCCCCTGATCCGGGCCTGGTCCGGGAAGGAAAGGGCCGGCCAGCCCATCCTCCTGAGCGGACACCTGGATACGGTGTTCCCCAACGGCAGCTACCCGGAAAATCCCTTCACCATCAAGGAAGGAAAGGCCTATGGCCCCGGGGTCTGCGACATGAAGGGGGGGATTGTCATGGCGGTCTACCTGGCCAAAGTGCTGGAAAAGATCGGCTATGACCGGCATCCCATCATACTGCTTTTCGTCCCCGATGAGGAAATCACCCACCAGGGGTCCCGGGCGGACCATCTGCTGGCGGAAGAAGCCAAGGGCTGCCTGTGCGCCTTCAACTTGGAAACCGGCCGGATGGACAACTGCCTCACCGTAGGCCGAAAAGGCTGCATGGATGTGTGGATCACCGTCCACGGGAAGGCCGGCCATGTGGGCAATGCCTACACCAAATCCGCCAACGCCATTGAAGAAATGGCCCACAAAATCGTGGCCCTCCGGGCTCTTACGGACCTGGACAAAGGCCGGATCGTCAGCACGGACATCATTTCCGGGGGCACGGCCTCCAATGCGGTGCCGGATACCTGCCGGATCGAAGTGGACTGCCGGTACGATTACAATGAGGACAAGGACAAGCTCCAGGAAGCCATCCGGGCCATCTGCGCCGAGACCCATGTGGCCGGCACCCGGACAGAAGTGGAATTCCCGGCCTTCATGCCCGTCTTTGAACGGACCGAAGGCAATGACCACCTGCTGGCCCTGGTGAACCAGGCGGCTGCGGAATTCGGGATCCCGGCTTTCGGTGCGGCTCATCCCGGGGGCTGTTCCGATGCCTCCTTCATGGCCCAGGCGGGGATCCCCATCCTGGATTCCGTGGGGGTCCAGGGGGATGGAGCCCATACTCTCCAGGAATATGCCATCGTTGAAACCATGTTTGAACGGACCATGCTGCTGACCGCAGCCATCTGCCGTCTGTAACTGCTGTAAAGGGGAGTTGTTATGACAGAAAACAAACAGGACACCGTCCAGAAACCGGTGAACAAAAAAGTATCGGTACCCAGCCCGATCATTATCATCTTCTTTATCCTGATCCTTACCGCCATTGCCACCTATCTGATCCCGGCCGGGATCTTTGACCGGGTGAAGGATGCGGCCAGCGGCCGTATGGTGGTGGATCCCAACACCTTCCATTTCATCGCCAAGCATCCTGCCGGCTTCTTCGACGTGTTCAAGGCGGTGCCCCGGGGCGTCAAAGGGGCCAGCGGTATTGTAGGTTTCCTGATGATCATCGGGGGAGCTTTGAACGTAATGGCGGCCACCGGGGCCATCAACGGGGCTCTGGGCCATGTGGTCACCAAGGTGAAGGGTCGGGAAATGCTGCTGATCCCGGTGCTGCTCACCATTATGACCTGTCTCAGCACCTTTGCCGGCTGCAGCGAGGAATACATCGCCTTTGTGCCCCTGATCATGGCCGTATGCTATGCCCTGGGGTTCGACTCCATTGTGGCGGTGGCCATGCCTCTGGCCGCTGTAAGCGGGGGCTACGGAGCCGGGGTGACCAACGCCTTTACCGTAGGGGTGGCCCAGAGCATTTCCGGCCTGCCCATGTTCTCTGGCATCCAGGTCCGGGTGGCCATGCTGGTGGTGCTGATTGTGATCAATGTGGTGTATACCATGTGGTATGCCCGGAAGATCAAGAAGAATCCGGAAAGCAGCTACATGTACGATTATGACCAGATCTACCGTCCCCAGATGGACCTGAGTGCCTATGAAGGGGATAATGTGCTCATGACCGGCCGTCAGAAGATCATCATGGGCGGCTTTGTGGTCACCGTGGCCGCCATCCTGGTGGGGGTCATCAAATACGGCTTCTACATGGATGAACTGGCCGCCCTGTTCCTGATGATGGCGGTGTTCGCCGGCATTGTGGGACGGCTCAGCGTCAACGACTTTGCCAACGCCTTCATCGGCGGAGTGAAGAACATGGCCATGCCCTGCATGATGGTTTCCCTGTGCAAAGGGGTGACCCTGCTCATGGGGGACAGCAAGATCCTGGATACCATTATCTACTACCTGGCGGCCGGGCTGAATGTATTCCCTCATTCTCTGCTGGGCTTCGGCATGTTCATCGTCCAGGACGTGTTCAACCTGGTGGTGCCTTCCGGCTCCGGCCAGGCAGCCATCACCATGCCCATTATGGCACCGCTGGCGGATCTGGTGGGGCTCACCCGGCAGACCGCCGTCCTGGCCTTCCAGATGGGGGACGCCTTCACCAACATGATCACCCCGGCCAGCGGCACCACCATGACTGTGCTCACCGTAGCCGGTGTGCCTCTCCGGCGCTGGTGGAAGTTTGCCTTTCCTCTTTTGGGGCTGGAATGGATCTTTGCCTTCGTGGTGATGTGGTACGCTTCCGCTACCCATCTGGGACCCTTCTGATGGACGTATGGATGTCCGCGTATTGAGGACTTGAAAAAAACTTGTTGACAAATTTTCTCAAAAGCGTATAATAAAGCCCATAACAAAACATCAGACAGTGTTGAATGGGAAAAGTACTTGTCCAGTCTCACATTCCAGAGAACCTGCCGCTTGGTGCGAGGCAGGATGCTGAGAGGAGAAGGAAAATCACCCAGGAGCTGCCCGCTGAAAGATTCCAAGTAAGTGGGGCCGGCTGACAGCCGTTATTCTGTCCGGCATTGGAAGGGAAATCCGGAGATGCTAGTAAAGAGGTCGCAGCAGCGACAACAAGAGTGGTACCGCAGAGCACAGCGCTTTGTCTCTTACAGGAGACAAAGCGCTTTTCTTTTTCTCCCAGGGAAGCCATCAGCCGTTTGATTTTTGCAGAAAACATTTTTTGGAGGGGTAAAACATGAATCTGTTGACAAAAGTAAGTGGCTTTGTAGGGAAAAATCTCACCTGGCTGGTGCTGGCTACCATCGTGGGCGGCTATTTTGTTCCGGGGGCCTTTTCCTGGTCCGTCCATTACACTGTATGGCTCCTGGGTGTGGTGATGTTCGGCATGGGCATGACCCTCCATCTGTCCGATTTCAAACTGGTGCTCCAGCGGCCTAAGGAAGTCCTGGCCGGTACGGTGTGCCACTACACCATCATGCCTCTGGTGGCCTTTGCTCTCACCAAGGTGTTCCATCTGAGCCCGGATCTGGCGGTGGGCATGGTGCTCCTGGGTTCCTGCCCCAGCGGCACCGCTTCCAATGTGATGAGCTTCCTGGCCAAAGGGGATGTGCCTCTGGCCGTATCCGTCACCACTGTTTCCACCCTGCTGGCTCCTGTGATGATGCCCTTCCTGGTATGGGCCCTGGCCGGTGAATATGTGAATGTTTCCTTTGTTTCCATGGCTCTCACGGTGATGAAAGTGATCCTGGTGCCTCTGGTGCTGGGGCTCCTGGTCCACAAAGCCGTAGGGGAAAAGTTCCTGGCCCAGATTCAGAAAGTGCTGGTGCTGCTGTCCGCTTTTGCGGTGCTGTCCATCCTGGGCGGCGTGGTGGCTGTGAACGGAGCCAAGATCGTGGCCCTGGGTGCCTTTGTGGTGGTGCTGGTGCTGCTCCATAACCTGGTGGGCTTCGGCATGGGATATTTTATCACCGGGAAACTGGGTATGGGCAAACCCCAGCAGCATTCCGTGACCCTGGAAGTGGGGATGCAGAATGACGCCCTGGCCCTGTCCATCTGCGCCGTGTATTTCGCTCCTGCCGTGGCCATCCCGGCTGCTGTAGGCGCCGCCGTCCATCAGATCACCGGTTCCTTCCTGGCCGGCCTCTTCGCCCGGAACATGGACCGGTACGAAGCCAGAAAAGCCGCCAAAAAAGCAGCGGTGGCAGTGGGGGACTGAGTTAAAGGGAGTGCTGCACGTTCTGTGCAGCACTCCCCCTTTTTTTTTATGCTATAATATTCCCGTATCAGAAAGGCGGGAAATCGTATGTTGAAGAAAATCATGCTCCTTGGCTGCCTGCTGGCCCTTTTTCTGGGAGCCGGGTGCGGCAAAGAGACCAATAAAACAGAACAGGTCCATGTGGCTTCTTATCCGGGCTGGGTGGAAATCCAGGCCGGGGATCAGGAATCCTTTGCGGTGCCTCCGGAAATGATCCTCCAGAGCCAGGAAACCCGGGATGAACTGCTGAAAGCTCCGGACCTGGATCCGCTCTTGAAAAAATGGCTGGAAGCGGACCAGGAAGTGGTGAAGAGCCCCGGGTCCGTCATCGTCCAGAGCGGGAAACTGGATCCGGTGCCCTGGAATACCGATGAACACCTGGTGTGGGTGGAATTCAAGACCGTGGCCAGCCCGGAAAAAATGCCCCGGTACGGCCAGAACATCGGCCTGAAAGGGGACCAGATCAAAGAGTTCGGAGACATTACCCGAAAGAGCATCGAAGGGATCTATCATAAAATGACTCCGGAGGGCTATGAAGTGAAGTTCAGCAATTGGCAGCCCATGGCCAGCACCATTGTGAACGGGGTGGAAAATCTCCATACCAGCTATGACTTCCAAGTGCTCCAGAAGGGACAGCCTCTGATGACCTTCCATGCAGAACGGTGGACCCTGTTCAACCTGGACCGGGTCCATACCCTGACTGTGGTGTGGAACAAGGCGGATGACGGCTACTGGAAAGAAGACACCCACAAGCTCACCAACATCATCAACACCCTGAAGATCACCCCCAGCAAGGGGAAATAGGGGGATGTGAGGCTTTGTCAACGGTCAGCTGACAATCCAATTCCCTCTTGCGCGCCTCCATTCCCATAAATTATAATGATTCTAAATGATGTGGTTTTGTTTTGCATTTTTCCGGAAAGAAGGGGTTTGTATGACGGAAATCCGTGATATTGGCTTTATCGGTACGGGCATTATGGGAAAATCCATGCTGCGGAATCTGGGGAAGGCAGGGTATGCAATGCACTGTTATGCCCGGCATCCGGAAAAAGTGGCGGATCTGAAGGCAGAAGGGGTTACCTTTCATCCTTCCATCGCCGATCTGGCCGGTGCCTGCCAGTGCCTGATCACCATTGTGGGCTTTCCCCGGGATGTGGAGGAAGTCTATCTGGCCCCCGGGGCTCTTATGGACAGTGCCCGGCCCGGCAGCTTCCTCATTGACATGACTACCACCAGCCCCACCCTGGCTCAGAAACTGTATGCGGAAGGAACCAAACGGGGCTTCCATGTGCTGGATGCACCGGTGACCGGCGGGGATACCGGCGCCCGGAACGGCACCCTGTCCATCCTAGTGGGCGGGAAAAAGGAAGATTTCGATGTGCTCCAGCCGGTGTTCCGGGGCATGGGTACCAACATCAACTACATGGGAGAAGCAGGGATGGGCCAGCATGCCAAGATGGCCAACCAGATCATGATTGCCGGTGCCTTGTCCGGAGTCTGCGAAGCCCTCCGGTACGCCCAGGCCAACGGCCTTGATCTGGAAACCCTGTTGAAGGCAGTGTCCACCGGGGCGGCGGGCAGTGCCCAGCTGAATGCCTTCGGGCCCAAGATCATCCAGGGAGACTATGCTCCCGGCTTCTTCCTGAAGCATTTCATCAAGGACATGGGCCTGGCGGAAGAAGAAGCGGAAAAGAAGGATCTGAAGCTGCCGGTGCTCCACCAGGTGCTGAAGGAATACCGTTCCCTGGCCAAGGAAGGGAAGGGGGACCTGGGGACCCAGGCTCTGTTTACCTATTATGAAAAAAAGTAATGGACAAAACTGATTTTTGACGTTTTTCCGGATGGAAACGGATATACTGAAAGAAATCATCCCTGACAGGCATCAGGGCATCACAAATTATCAGAATAGAAAAAATCATCAGGAAAGGACGGGATTGTATGAGCAGCAAGAAATGGCTGGCCGCGGCAGCGGCTCTGCTGGCCTGCGGAACCCTCCTCCTGGCCGGCTGCGGCGGGGGAGACAAAAAGGCGGCGGATGGGAAGAAAGGGGTATCCGGGAATGTAATGGTCTACACCTCCATGTATCCGGATATCGTCAACTCCATGTGCAAACCGAAAGTCCAGAAAGCCTTCCCGGATCTGAAAGTCAGCTGGTTCCAGGGCGGAACGGAAAAGATCAAGACCAAAATCGCCGGGGAAGTCAAGGCCAACAAGATCAGCGACGATGTGCTGATGGTGGCGGATCCTTCCTATTACATCTATCTGAAGGAAAAAGGTCTGCTGCTGGATTATAAATCTCCGGAAACCAAGCATCACATCATGGAAGTGGACAAGGACGGAGCCTGGGCGGCTGTCCGGGTCTGCAACATGATTATCGCCTACAACAAGGACAAACTGAAACCGGAAGATGTTCCCACCAGCTGGCAGGATCTGACCAACCCCAAGTACAAGGGCCGGATTGCCATGCCCAACCCCCTGCTGTCCGGTACCGCCTATGTGGCCGTAGGGACCCTGGCGGACAAGTTCGGCTGGGAATACTTTGATGCCCTGAAAGCCAACGGCCTCCGGGTGGAAGAAGGGAACAGCGCCATCCAGAACAAGCTCCTGACCGGAGAATACATGGCCGCTATCATCCTGGAAGAAAACATCCTGAAGCTCCAGCAAACCAAGAAGGAACCTCTGGAAGTGGTTTATCCCAAGGAAGGCTGCATCCTGATTTCTTCCCCCATCGGGATCTTCAAGGCCACCAAGAACCCGGAAGGGGCCAAAGCCCTCACCGACTGGTGGCTGAGCAAGGAAGGCCAGGCGGCGGTAACAGCCGGCTGGATGCATTCTGTGCGGGATGATGTGGAAAAACCCAAAGGGGCCAAGTACAGTCTGAAGGAACTGCTGAAGAACGCTCTGAAAGTGGATTGGGAAAAACTCACCCGGGACGAATCCAAGATCAAGGAAGAATTCCGGTCCAGAGTCATGGATGCCTGATCCGGCGTGTTGCGGGACATGATGCCCAAGTATGCCTGGAGACAAAAGGAGTCAGGGTCGGGAATCCAGCCCTGGCTCCTTTCCTGCCTCATTGTGTCCAAAGGAGTGTATGGTGAAAAAGTGGAATTTGCCTCGAATCGACAGTAAGTTTGCGGTCATTGCCCTTACCGTCCTGGCTCTGTTGTATTTTATCGTGCTGCCTCTGGCGGTACTGATCTGGGACAGCGTGATGGTGGAGGGGACCTTTGACCTGAGCAATTATGCAGCGGTGTACAGCCAGAAAGTGAACCTGAAAGCCCTGCGGAACACCGTGGAGATTTCCCTTCTGGTGATGCTGCTCAGCGTGCTGATCACCTTTCCCCTGGCCTGGCTCATTGGCCGGACGGACCTGCCGGGACGGAAAAAGTTCCGGACCATCCTGGTGGCCAGTTACATGATCCCACCCTATGTGGGAGCCATTGCCTGGACCCAGCTGCTGAACCCGGATGTGGGCTATCTGAACCAGCTGCTGAAAACCCTGTTTTCCCTGTCCCAGGCGCCTTTCAACATCTATACCCGGGGCGGGATGATCTGGGTCCTGACCTTATTCTATTCTCCCTTTGCCTTCATTACCATTTCCCGGGCCATGGAAAAAATGGATCCTACCCTGGAGGAGGCTTCCCGGATCGCCGGAGCGTCTCCCCTCAAAGCCCTGTGGGATGTGACTCTGCCTCTTATGGCTCCCAGCATCTTGGCCGGGGGACTCCTGGTGTTCATCGGTGCCGGTTCCTGTTTCGGGATCCCGGCCATAGTGGGGATGCCCGGGAACATCGAAGTGCTCACCACCCGGATCGTATCCTTCGTGTACATGGGGGATGACCAGGGAATCCGGGACGCCACCACGTTAGCGGTTTCTCTGATGTTTCTGGCCAACGGGCTGCTGTTCTTCATGAGCTGGCTCATGGGCCGGAAGGACTACACCACCATCAGCGGCAAAAGCACCCGTCCGGTGCTGGTGGAACTGGGCCGTTGGAAAGGACTGGCCACTTTCTTTGTGGGGCTGTATGCCTTCCTTTCCGTGATCCTGCCCCTGGGGTCCATTGTGATGACCTCCTTCATGGTCAGCATGTCCAAGGGCATCCGGCTGGACAATTTCGGCATCGACGCCTGGATCCCGGTGCTGGAAAACAGCCAGTACCTGGACTGCATTTGGCGGTCCCTGGGCTATGCCTTCATTTCCGCCTGTGTGGGTACCCTGCTGGCCCTGTTTGTAGCCTATCTGTCCGTAAAGACCCGGGTGCCCGGCCGGTCCCTGCCGGATATCCTGGTGATGGTGGGGGGCAGTACCCCCAGTGTGGTCATTGCCCTGGCCCTGATCATCTTCTTTTCCGGCAACTATGGGCTGAATCTGTATTCCAGCATGTGGATCCTGATCGTCAGCTATCTGGTGAAATACATGACCATGAGTGTCCGGACCATTGCCGCTTCCCTGAGCCAGGTCTCCAGCAGTCTGGAAGAGGCGGGGCTCAACGCCGGGGCCGACTGGCTGCGGGTGTGCCGGGACATTATCATGCCCCTGATCGCCCCCTCCATTGTGGCCGGCTGGTTCCTGATCTTCATGCCCAGCTTTTATGAACTGACCATGTCCAACCTGCTCTACGGCAGTGACACCCAGACCATCGGGGTGCTGCTTTACGAGCTCCAGACCTATGCGGATACCCAGAATGCCTCCGTGCTGTCGGTGATCATCCTGGTGATCGTCATGGTGGGGAACCTGATCCTGAACAAGGTATCCAAGGGCAATATTGCCATTTGATGAGGAGGACTATTGTGGCTCAAGTAAAATTGGAACATCTCTACAAACGGTTCGGTGCCGTGACGGCCGTGGGGGATTTCAACCTGGAGGTGGCGGATGGGGAATTCATATCCTTCCTGGGACCCTCCGGATGCGGCAAATCCACTACCCTGCGGATGATCGCCGGCTTTGAACGGCCCACGGAAGGGAACATCCTGCTGGGGGACACCCTGGTGAGCAGTGCGGAATCCCATGTGTTCGTACCCCCGGAAAAGCGGAACATCGGCATGGTGTTCCAGTCCTATGCGGTATGGCCCCATATGACTGTGGCGGAAAACGTGGCTTATCCCCTGAAGATCCAGAAGGTCCCCAAAGAGGAACGGGACAAACGGGTGGCCGAGGCTCTTTCCATGGTCCATCTGGACAAGTACGGGGAACGGTATCCCAGCCAGCTGTCCGGAGGCCAGCAGCAGCGGGTGGCTCTGGCCCGGGCTCTGATCGCCCAGCCGGGTCTGCTGCTTCTGGACGAACCGCTGTCCAACCTGGATGCCAAACTCCGGGAAAGCATGCGGTTTGAAATCTCCTCCCTCCAGAAACGGCTGGGGATCACGGTGATCTACGTGACCCACGACCAGTCGGAAGCCATGACCATGAGTGACCGGATCGTGGTGATGAACGGAGGCGTGGTCCAGCAGGTGGGACGGCCTTATGAAGTGTATACCCATCCGGTGAACCGGATGGTGGCGGATTTCATCGGCCTGGTGAATTTCCTGCCGGCGGAAGTCCGGGGCGAACGGGTCTTTGTCCAGGGCACCCAGGTGTCCTTCCCCAATAAGGCGAACCTGCCGGCAGGGCCGGCCATCATCGGGGTCCGTCCGGAAAACATCACCCTGTCCAAAACCGGTGGGATGCTCCAGGGAACGGTGAAGCACCGGTTTTACATGGGAGATGCGGTGGATTACCGGATCCAGGTGGGAGACCATGTCCTCCGGGTGATGACCCACGGCAGCGCCTATCATCAGTGGGCCGATGGGGAACCCCTGTACCTGGATCTGGAAGACGTGATCCTCCTGAACAACGAAAAGAGCAATTATGTGATTACGTGAAGAAGAGGGTGTTGCACGTTATGTGCAACACCCTCTCTTCCATGGTATAATACCCCTATCCCAACTTTTAAGGAGGTTTTTCCCATGAACAAACAGATTGCAACTCCCAAAGCCCCCGGTGCCATCGGACCTTATTCCCAGGGTATCGAAGCGTCCGGCAAGACCGTGTATGTTTCCGGCCAGATCCCCATCGACCCGGCTACCGGTGAATTTGCCGGGACAGATATTGTGACCCAGACCCGCCAGTCCCTGACCAATGTGAAAAACATCCTGGAAGCCGCCGGCTACACCATGGAGGATGTGGTGAAGACTACAGTGCTTCTCAGCGACATTGCCGATTTCGGTCCCATGAACGAAGTGTACGGCACCTTCTTCACCGGCGTATGCCCGGCCCGTGCCTGCTTCCAAGTGGCCGCTCTGCCCAAAGGGGCCCTGGTGGAAATCGAAGCTTTTGCGTGCAAGTGATAAAAGGGGGCTGTTGCCATGGGCAACAGCCCCCTTTTTCACTCTTCCAACAATGCACTTTTCCGCTCCAGCCGGGTTACCGTTTCTTCCAGTCCCTGCCGGAGCACCGGGTAGGTGATGGCCCGAAGCCGGTCCACTGGACCGGAAATGGTCAGGACGAACCGTTTATCCTTCAGATGGAGGGGCATGGCGATGGCGGCCACCCCCTGGTCCACTTCTCCTTCCGAAATACAGTATCCGTCCTGGAGGATCTTCAGCAGCTGGTTCTTCAGGATCCGTTGCTTCGTCCGGTCCGGTTCCAGTTCCTGGAGCAGCTGCTCCCGCAGTTCTTCCGGCTGGGCGGCCAGCAGGGTCTTGCCTGTGGCGCCGCTGCGCAGAGGGACGATGTAGCCCCGTTCTCCCGCCACCCCCAGACGGTGCCGGCTTTTGGCCAGGTCCGCACAAATCCCCGTATGGCCCAGGAGCACGGACAGTACCACGGTTTCGTTGAACTTTTCCGCCAGCCGGTGCATTTCTTCCGACAGCAGATCCCGGGAGGTGTTGTGGACGGAAACGGCGGAAGCCACCAGCAGGATCCCGGTTCCCAGGTAGTACTTTCCGGTTTTGGCGGATTGTTCCATCCATCCAGCCTGCTGGAGGGTCCGGAGGATCCGGTAGACCGTGGTCTTGTGGAGCCCCAGGGCTTTGCTGATTTCCGTAAGGCTCAGGGTTTCCCGGCGCTGGGCGGCATACAGCTCAAGGATCCGGATGGCATGGAGGACGGAATGGACCGCCGGTGTGGTTTCTGCCATAACATTGAACTTCCTTTCCCAATGGATCTTGTTTTCCCTCATTATACGGAGAACCAAAAACAGGGTCAAGGAAAATTGTTTCGTTATAGTGTCCGTATTGCGAAATAGTGTCCAATTTCGTTGACTTCCCAGAGGGGTCTTCCTATAATGGTCCCAAGAGAAGGGAAAACCCAAGTACAGAAAGAAGAGGAGATTGCACATGGACAACTTCAGCCTGCAGAAACCTTTGAATATGGCCCCTACGGGCATTGCCACCTTTGCCAAAACCGACCTGGCGCCGGATATTTACAACCTGAATGCGGATATCGCCATCCTGGGAGCGCCGTTTGACCTGGCTATCCAGGGACGTACTGGCTGCCGGCTGGGGCCCCGGGGCATCCGTCTGGGTTCCACCCGGTTTACCTACAAAAAAGGCGGCACCTACGATTCCGAACGGAAAGAATTCTACATGGATACGGACAAATGGAAGGTGGTGGACTGCGGGGATGCGGATTATATCCCCGGGGACCTGATGGGTACCATGGCCAACCTCCGGGAAGCGGTCCGGATCATCCAGAGCCAGGGTACCATGCCGGTGGTGCTGGGTGGGGACTGCGCCGTGGACTTCCCTATGCTTCAGGGCATGGAAGGGGCCGGCAAGTTTGACATCATCCACATTGATGCCCATCTGGACTGGACCAAGCCTCTGGACGGGCAGAAATATTTCAATGGGTCTCCCATGCGGAACGCAGCCAGCCTGCCCTATGTGGGACGGATCCTCCATCTGGGGATCCGGGGCATCGGCAGCAGCGGCCCGGAAGACTTTGCAGAAGCCCGGGAACACGGGGACGGGATCTACTCCGTCCGGGACGTGCGGAAAAAGGGCATCGAGGCCATCCTGGACGAATTCCAGCCGGCGGACAAAGTGGTGCTCTGCTTCGACATCGATGCCATGGATGCGGTGTACGCTCCGGCCACCGGTTCTCCCATGTTTGGGGGCTTCAACTACGACGATGCGGTGGATATCCTGGAAGCCATTGCCAACCATACGGAACTGGTGGGGATGGTGCTGACGGAAGTGGCCCCTCCTTTTGACGATGTGGGGGGCACCACCGGGTATCTGGCGGCCCGGCTGATTTCTGACATGCTGGGGTTTGCCACCAAGGCCCGGGAAAAGAAACAGGAGTAAGCCATGACAGGGCTGCAGAAAAGGCGGCCCGGACAGTGGATCACCATGATCGGGTTCTGTGTGGCCATGGAGGTGATCCTGGCCCGGTTCCTGTCTCTCCATACCTGGAATCTGAAAATCGGCTTCAGCTTTCTGCCGGTGGCGGCGGCTGCCCGCGCCATGAACTGGAACGGAAAGGAGGTGAAGTGAGATGATCAAGGTATGTTACAGCGAACTGGACGGCCCCAAGGGGCTGAGCCTGCGGTTGGAAGCCGCCGGCCACGCGGGCTTCGCGCCCGCCGGGCAGGATATCGTATGCGCTGGCGCAAGCACCCTGATGCAGGCGCTGGTGTACCTGCTGGCCGGGGAAGAAAATGCCCAT
>ENA-ORSI01001025-ORSI01001025.1-human-gut-metagenome-genome-assembly--contig:-NODE-1025-length-26528-cov-3.792694_pt1 | contig 26528 bp, 23 predicted proteins | sample MGYA00242187_ERZ509154 | MGnify/ENA primary metagenome ERZ509154 (study PRJEB26280, sample SAMEA2338627) | human gut metagenome | biome: human gut; feature: human-associated habitat; material: faeces...
TCAACCCCTCAGTCAATAGCTAAACCGAGCCCAGGTTGGAACAAGGTCGCCTTACTCACTGCCGTTCGTAATTCTCCCTGTTCCTGCCCGTTCTCCGTTTCGCTTCATCCGCCACTGGCGGCGCTCAACTCCGAACCCCGGCCGGGGAGCCTTTTGGTGCGCTTTACAAGCTCCCGCATAAAACAAACAAGGGGACGCACTGCGTCCCCTCATTTTTACAATCTCTTATGCTTATCCGCCGTCAGGCGGATTTCGCTGCGCGCATAAGCGCGCTTACGGGTTTGCGGTGCTTGCAGCGGCGGCGGGTATTATGGTGCCGTCGGCCTTAACGTATACCTTGTCCACGTTGGCGCCCGAAAGGGTTATAAGATAGGTCTGCGCGTCCATGTATGTTGCATAGGTCGCGCCGGTTATCTTCGCGTCCGCGTATTCCGCCTTGACTGCGGCTGTCACCTTCTCGGGCAGCTTGTCCACTTCCACCTTTTCGCCTTCCTTAAAGCCCTCTATCGGCTCCGCGCTTACCGCAGCGGGAGGGGAAACACCAGCCGTGGGCGTGATGTCAACGGTGGGGTTCACCGTAGGGCTTACCATGGGCGCCTGGGTGGGGCTCAGTCTGGGCCTGATGGTAGGCGTGGGGGTAGCGGGGTTATTGGTGTTTGTGCAGCCGGGCAGCATTGTTGCCAATATGGCCGCGCACGCCAAAGCTATAAGCGTTTTTTTCATAAATTTTGCCTCCTTATTTGGCTGTCGGCCTTGCCGACGCATGATAGGCTTATTATCTCCTGCCATGCGCGCGCCTATACCGATAAGGTTTGGCAAATTTTTCCGTTTTTTGTTACATCCAGTCCGTGTTGTTCGCCTTGTATTCGGCAATCAGTCCGTCCGCATCGGCAAGCACCTTCCTTATGCCGTAGCGATTTTTTAGCGTGGCCCCGCTTGCGCAGGCATGGCCGCCGCCGCCGTATTTTTCGGCAAGCTTATTTACCGTTACAAAGCGGGACCTAAGCCTTACGCGCACGGTGCCGTCCGCGTTTTCAATGAATGCAAGCCATATTATGCTGCCCTTCAGCCCGCCCAAATATGAAACCGCTTCGCAGGCCTGCTCCGCAGTAAGGCCGAACTTCTTCTGCGCGTCAAGGCTTATATAAAAATGCGCCACGCCGTTTTTGGTAAGGCGCATTTTGTTCAGCACGAATGAATGATATTTAAGCTCCTCGTATTCGCTCAAATAAAGGTTGGCGTAAAGCCTTTCAAGGTCTATGCCCATATCCATAAGCATTGCCGCAAGGCGCAGCGTTTCCCCCGTTACGGATTCGTAGCGGAAGCGCCCGCTGTCCGTCACCATGCCGGCGTAGATCTTCGTCGCCGCGTCCGCGTCCATTTTCAGCTCATCCTTAAACGCTGCATAGAAGTCCGCTATCATCTCGCAGGCGGAGGATCTGTCCGGCTCCACCCATGAAATATCGCCGAAGGGCTCCGGCTCAATGTGGTGGTCTATAACGGCAACCTCTTTGGCAAGCAAGTATTTTTTGTTGGATATCCTGTCCGGCGTGCCCGTGTCTATTATTATCGAAAGCGCGTCGGCGTAGTATTCGTCGTCCCGCTGCGCATCCTCCTGCCCAAGGAACGCGGTATAGCCGCCGTAGTCCCCGTTTATCACAAGCACCTCCTTTTCGGGATACGTCAGCTTCAGCATCCCTTTAAGCCCAAGCGTGGAGCCTACCGCGTCCCCGTCCGGGCGCAGATGGCGGCTGATTATAATTTTTCGGTATTGCTTTATTTTTTCAAGCAGTTCGCGCTTTATGGCCGTATTCATATTATATTTCCGCTCCGTTGCTCATTTTGTCCAAATCGTTAAGCATGCGCATTGCCGTTTCCCTGTCCGCCACGGTTGCGCCGCTGGCCTTGGCATGGCCGCCGCCGCCGTATTTCACTGCAACGGGGTTTATGTTATGCCTGCTTGAGCGCAGTTCGCACAGCACGCCCGCCTCCGTTTCCGTAAAGTTGGCCCATATGCTAACGCCCTTAATGTCGCTCATAACGTTTGCCATGCCGCGGGACACGGTGAAATCGTCCGCGGCAAGGCGCTGCATCTCCGCCCTGTCCGTATAAATATACGCAACGTTATGCTCCGTAAGCTTTATTTTGCCTATGAAATATGCCCTTAGCTGCACGCGGCTCAGTTCTTCCTCATAAAGCGGAAGATAGACCTCATCGGCGCTGAAGCCCGCCTGCATAAGATACGCCGCGCGCATGAAGGTATCCGTGCTTGTGGTGTCGTAGCGGAAGCGGCCGCTGTCCGTAACCATGCCGGTGAAAAGCGCCTTTGCCGCGGTTTTATCGAGCATAAAGCCCGCCTCCATGGCAAGCGCCGTAACTATGCCGCAGCAGCTTTCGTATTCGGGGCGAATGACCTCAATGTCCGCTATTTGCCCCGTAAAAAGGTGATGGTCAAGCCGCACGGTCGTTTTTGCAAGGGAATAGCGCGTGTCACTTATCAGCGATGCGCCGCCGCAGTCGAGTATAACGGCCAATGCATCGGCATACATATCGTCGCTCACCGCATCCACGGCGCTGCCCTCTATGAAGCCGTAGCGCGCGGGATCGTCCCCAACGCTGTATACCTCTTTATCGGGAAAATTGGCCTTTATAAGATATTTCAGCCCGGTTTGGCTGCCTATCGCGTCCCCGTCCGGGCGAAAATGGCGGTGTATAATTATTCTGTCGTGCGCGCGTACAGCGTCAAGCACCTGTTCAAACATTGTGTGTGGTTCCTTTTCAGTTTATGTTCAGATTATAACATTATTGCTTTGCGCAATCAACATATTGTATTCTTTGCCGGTTTTGCCCACAAAATGCGTCCGCATGAAAGCCCATTTTGTAAATATTCTTTGTCGATATGCCCTATTTCATTGAAAAAACGGCGGATTCAATATAAAATAGACTTCAAAGCATATACGGAGGTAACGATGGACAAGCTGAGGGAAAACCTTTCCCGTTTTATAAACCGAATAAAAAAAGGAGCGTACCGGCAGGCCAAGCTTTCCCGCGCGGCGGGGCGAAGGTTTTCGCAGGGCATGCGCAAGCGCCTTGGCAGGCTGGACCCGCAAAAGCGGCTGATAGTGCTTTGCGGCGGCGGTGTGGTATGCGCGGCGATAGTGGCCGTTATAATAATCGCCATAGCCAACGGCGCAGCTGCGGCCAATGCCAATGCGGACGGCAGCGATACGCGCACGGGCATAAGCATGCTGAGCGCGGAAAGCGACGCGGCGTATGTGCCCGTACCCACGCCCACGCTTGAGCCTACGCCCATACCCACCCTTGCGCCCACGCCCACGCCGTTTGACCCAACGCTTAAGCGCGGCATGGAGCGGGAGGACGTTGAGCCGCTGCAATTAAGGCTTATGGAGCTTGGCTACATGGCGGACGATGAGCCCACAATAAAGTTCGGCCCCGCTACGGAGGCGGCGGTGCGGCTTTTCCAGCGGCAGATAAACTTTACCGATACGATAGACGCAACGCTCAAGGAGGACGGCATAGCGGGCGAGCAGACGCTTGCGCTGCTGTTTGCGGCCGATGCGCCGCGCTATGTTGTTAAATACGGCATGGAGGGCAGCGACATAACCGAAATGCAGGAGCAGCTGAAGGATCTTGGCTACATGAGCGCCATAACCGGCTACTATGGGGACAAGACCGTTGCCGCGCTGAGGGATTTCCAGGACAGGAACGGGCTAAGTCCGGACGGCATGTGCGGCGAAAAGACATTTGAACTGCTTTACAGCGACGATGCCAAGGAAAGCGCCAGCAAGGCCAAGAGCGCGCGCACCAAGGCGAATATAGACAAGATGATATCCGTTGCCAAGAAGCAGCTTGGGGACAAATACGTGCTCGGCGCGAAGGGGCCGGACAAGTTCGATTGCTCGGGCCTGGTATACTATTGCCTTAAAGAGGCGGGCAGCAACAGAAGAAGGCTGAACGCGGCAGGCTATTCCGGCGTTGACGACTGGACAAAGATAACCAAGATGAGCGATTTGAAGCGCGGCGACCTTATATTCTTCTATGACAACAACTTTACCAAAATAGGCCACGTTGGCATAGTTCTGAACAGCAGCGAAATGATAGACGCTTCCAACAACCGCGGCAAGGTCGTCCGCCGCGATTATACCGAAAGCTACTGGAGAAAGCATTTCTATTGCGGAAGGAGACCGTGGTAAATGGGCAGGCTGGTTATAAAAAGGCTGAAGGCCATTGTAAGCTGCGATGCGAACGATACCGTTTACGAAAACGCGGACATGCTGATAGAGGATAACAAAATAGCCTATATCGGCGACATGACCGACGGCATACGCCGCATGGGCGCATCCATGATAGACGGGCGCAACATGATATGCTACCCCGGGCTTATAAACACGCACCATCATTTTTATCAGTATTTTTCGCGCAACCTGCCGCAGGTGCAGAACATGGAGCTGTTCGATTGGCTAAAGACCCTTTATGAAATTTGGAAGGGCATAGACCGCGAGGTCGTGTATTGCTCAAGCGCGCTTGCCATGACGGAGCTTATGAAATGGGGCTGCACAACAGCCTTTGACCACCACTATGTTTTCCCCAAAGCCGCAGGCCATCTTTTGATAGACGAACAGTTCCGCGCGGCGGACGCGCTGGGCATGCGCTTTGCCGCAAGCCGCGGCAGCATGGATCTTTCCAAAAAAGACGGCGGGCTGCCGCCGGACAGCGTTGTACAGACGGTTGACGAAATACTTGAGGACAGCCGCCGCCTTGCCGCGGAGTATCACGACGCTTCCTTCGGCTCCATGCGCACGCTTGCGCTTGCGCCGTGCTCGCCCTTTTCCGTGAGCGGGGAGCTGATGAAGCAGAGCGCGCTGCTTGCGCGGGAGCTGGGGCTTAGGCTGCATACGCACCTGGCGGAAACAAAGGACGAGGAAAACTATACCCTTGCGCATTTCGGCATGAAGCCGTATGACTATATTGAATCGCTCGGCTGGACGGGGAGCGACGTTTGGTATGCCCACGGCATACATTTTACGGACGATGAGCTTATACGCATAGCCAAAAGCGGCAGCGGCGTTGCGCATTGCCCAATATCCAATATGAAGCTTGCAAGCGGCGTTGCCAAGGTGCCGCGGATGCTTGAGCTGGGCATACCTGTAGGCCTTGCCGTGGACGGCAGCGCCAGCAACGACGGATCTAACCTTCTTGAGGAGCTGCGCGTGGGCTATCTTCTGCACCGGCTGACAAGCGCGGAAAAAGCGCCGAGCGGATACGACATGCTGAAAATGGCGACCGTTGGCGGGGCGAAGCTGCTGGGCCGCGGCGACATAGGCAGCATAGCGCCCGGCATGGCGGCGGATATGTTCCTTGTGGATACGCGGCGGGCGGAGCTTGTGGGCGCGGCGCTTGACCCAAAGAACATGCTTGCAACCGTTGGGCTTAAAGCGCCGGTTGATTACGCTATAATAAACGGCCGCGTAACGATAGCCCACCGCCGCGTGATAACGCAGGACGAAGCAAGCCTTGCCCGCCGCGGCAGGGAGGCCGTTGCAAGGTATTTGGGATAAAGCATATCGTCTTGACTCATGCCGATTTTGGCGGTAATATATGCCCTGAAATCGGCTTTTTGCTTTTTATGAAAGGGCTTTATATATGAACTATTATCTTTTGACGGACGTTGCCGCGCGCATAGGCTATGAGCTTGCGCTCAGCGGCGCGGAAACATTCCGCATTGAGGAAACAATGCGCCGCATAATTGGCGCATACGGCATAGACTGCCAGGCATATGCAATCCCAAGCAGCGTTATGGTAAGCCTTGAGGCGGACAACGGCAAGCCGCTTATGATAATGAAGCGCGTGGGCTTCCACGGCAACGACCTTGAATCGGTTGAAAAGCTGAATGCGCTCGCCCGCCGCATCTGCGCCCAAACGCCGGACCCCGCAGTTGCGCAGCAATGGCTGAGCGAAACGCTGCGCCTGCGCCGCCGCTATTCAACGTTTATATTCTATTTGGGCCATTTCCTTGTGGCGGCGGGCTTCTGCCCCGTTTTCGGCGGCACGCTGAAGGACAGCCTGTTTTCTGGACTTCTGGGGCTTATAGCGGGCTTTGTGACGCGGCTTATGAACAAATGGGAAACCAACCCGTTTTTCAGCACCATTGCCGCAGCGTTCCTGCTTGCCGTGCCGGCATACGCCGCGGCGGGGCTTGGCGCGGTGGACTACGTTCACGCGGTAATAATAGGCGCGCTTATGATACTGGTGCCCGGGCTTCTTATAACCAATTCCATGCGCGATATAATATACGGCGACACGAACTCCGGCATAATCCGCATTGTGCAGGTACTGCTCTGCGCGCTTGGCATTGCGCTTGGCACGGCCGCGGCATGGCACCTGACCGAAGGGATATACGGCGTAACGGCCAGCGCAGGCTCGGCGCAGTACCCCGCATGGGCGCAGGCAATAATGACAGCCGTTGCCTGCATGGGCTTTGTTATTCTTTTCAACGTGCATGACTGGGGCAGCATACTCTGCGTTATAGGCGGGGTGATAACATGGATGAGCTATCTGCTTTTTGCCAAGCTTGGCCTTGACCTTTACGAAATGAACTTCTTCGCCGCGGTGATAGCCGCCGTGTATTCCGAAGGCATGGCGCGGCAGCGCAGGTATCCGGCAATATCATACCTGGTCATATCAAACGTGCCGCTGATGCCCGGCGCGGGCATATATTACACTATGAGCCTCGGCCTTGAAGGGAACATGCTCTCTGCCCTTCAAAAGGGCCTTGAAACCGCAGGCATCGCCGGCTGCATAGCCGTGGCCATACTGCTCGTCTCCACCCTGTTTCGCCTGGGGACACGGTTGGCGGGGAGGAAGTAAAGCTCCCTTACCTGCAGCAAAACCGCATATACATGCACACCATCTGCGCTGCGAGCGCGCCGAGGCACAGGCGGCCTGACCCGCCGGAGCAGTTGTATACCCGCCCGCCGTAGCCGCCGAAGGGCGAATAGTACGCGCCGCCCGTCTGCATACGTTCAAGCAGCTCGGCATACTGCGCGTTATTCGGCTCCAGCCGCGCGGCGGTGCGCGCATGCTCAAGCGCGGCGGCGGTGTTGCCGAGTCCGGAATTGGCAAGAGCGCTGTAATAATACCACTTTGCGCCGCGGTCGGTTATGCTGCTGAGCACGTTGAGCGCCTCGTGATAGCGGCCGAAGGCAATGTAGTTATATGCGGCCTGAAGCTTAGGGTCGCCTGCTGCACTGTCGCTGCCATAGCTGCCGTAGCCGCCGTAATTGCGGCCGAAGGGGTCATAGCCTGCGTATCCGCCGGAGGAATACCCGCCGTAGCCCTGATTCGCGCCGGAGGCGGTTTTGTTCATTATTTGGTCATATGCGGCGTTTATCTCCTTCATGCGCTGCTCGGCAACCTTGTCGCCCGGGTTTGCATCGGGATGATATTTTTTGGCAAGCCTTCGGTATGCCGCCTTCACCTCGTCGTCGGTGGCGGTGGTGGGTACGCCTAATACTTTGTATGGGTCTGTCATTTGCGGCGTTCCTTTCCCGCACGGGCCTGCGTTTTCAAATTATACCGCGTCCATATGCCGCCGTAGAGTATGTTCCGCATAAGGCCCATGTCCTTTTGCAGCGGCAGCTTTTCAAATTCGTCCGTGCAGCGCACCATAAGCGCGTTCAGCAGCGCGCCCGTGTCCGCATCGAACGATTGCGTCTGCACGAGCGGATTATACCGGCCGCGCTTTTTGTCCGCCGCCGCATCCTCCCATGCGTCCATAATATATATGAACCGGCCAAGGCTTTCGCCGAAGCTTCTAAGCCTTGTGCCGAATTCTCCCTTATCGAATATCTCCCCCAGCAGCGCGCCGAAGCAGCCGGACGCCGCGTCCGTGTCCTCGCCTGGGCGGTTGCGCCGCTCTATGGCATAAAGCTCGTTCAACCTTGCCTCTATTATGTCCGCCTTGTCTGGATACTTTTCGCAAACGGCCGCGTACGGCTTTTCAAGCATGCCCTTGAGCAGGCGTGCCTTTGCGCTGTGGTCGTCGTTAATGTCGTCTATCGCCTTTTGATACGCAAGCATTATTGTCATGTCCGCGGCGTAGGCCGTGTTCTCGCTTGCTTGGCAAAGCCGCGGCTTCATGGGGTGCATCATGCACCGCAGTTCTTTTTCCTCTATATCGGGCTCGTATGCCGAATCCAGCATTATGCACAGGAACGCCATATCGAAGCTCAAAAGCAGCCTGCCTATGGCAAACCGCTCGCTCAGGCTGTGGCAAACGCCGCAGTATGCCGCGCGGTAGCGCGCCGCGTCCTTATCCGAAAGCCTGTCCGCGTCGGCCATAACGTAGCCGAACATCAGCTTTTTCTAACGAAGGTCTCGCGGCACTTGGGGCAGGTTATGCGTATGGTGCCCTTGCCCTTGGGCGTGCGCACCACCTGGCCGCATTTGGGGCATTTGAAAAAGCGGTGGGTCTTGCATTGCTTTATGCGCGATATTTTGCGGCGGAAAAAGCCCGTCACGCGGTTTTTCAAATTGAGATACTTAACGTTTTCCTGATACCGCTTGGACGTGTTTTTGGAAAACATGCGCCACAGCACAATGCCCATCAGCACCAGCGCCGCCATCCATGTTATATAGTAGGCCGCAGTAAGCCTGAAAAAGCCCAGTATTGTGGATATTACAATAAGCGCCAGCGCGGCGAAATTGAGGAAGCGGGAAAGCTGATCCGCGCCGTATCTCCCCGCCATGAAGCGCATAAAACGTTCCTTCATTGTTCACAAAAGACCTTTCGTAGGGCAATTATATACTATTGCCATCATGCGGTTCTTAGCATACCACATTTACGCGCAAAAAAAAGCCCCATAGAAGGGCTAATGTGTGACAACAATTCAAATTTTGAGATAAGGTGAAAATTTTGCGCGCTCCCTCAGTCTCGCCTTCGGTTTGCCGGCTCCCTCGACAGGGAGCCTTTTGGTGCGCGGCACAAACTCTCACATTAAGCCTGCCCTGAAAGGGGAGGTGGATGCGAGTGCAACGAGCAGACGGAGGGGTTGCATCGTGGCTGCTGTTATTTACGGCAACCCCTCAGTCTCACTTCGTTCGACAGCTCCCCGGCCGGGGAGCCTTTTGGTGTTATCCCCTTCTCCCCCATATCCTTGGGCTGAACATGAGTATGAGCGGGAATATCTCAAGGCGGCCGAATAGCATGTCAAGCGAAAGTATCAGCTTGCTTGCGTCGGAAAAGGCGCTGAAGTTGCCGCTGGGGCCGACCATGGAAAGGCCGGGGCCGACGTTGCCTATGCAGGTCAAAACGCCGGTTACGGTAGTTGTAAAGTCAAAATTGTCAAGCGACACAAGCAGCATGGATGCCGCGCATATCGCCACGAATGCGGCAACGTAGCCGTATGTGCCGCGCATTACGGATGCATCTATGCGCTTGCCGTCCATGCATATGGTCACTACGCGGCGCGGCTTCACCGCGCGCATCACCTCCGCCTTTAAGCCCTTGAACAGCATAACGATGCGCGCCACCTTTATGCCGCCCGCCGTTGAGCCCGCGCTTGCGCCCGATATCAAAAGGGCCATAAGTATCATGCGGGAAAACTCCGGCCATTTGTCAAAATCGGCAGTGGCAAAGCCGGTGGTGGAAATTATGCTTGAAACCTGGAAAAAGCTTTGGTGCAGGGCTTGGGCAAAGCTGTTGCCGTAAAGCGGCAGTATGTTGAGCGCTATCATAAGCGTGCCCGCTATGACCATGCCTATATATGCGCGGAACTCCTCGCCCTTGAGCGCCTGCGCGCCCTTGCCTATCAATATAAAATAATATACGTTGAAGTTGACGCCGAAAAGCATCATGAACACCGCTATCACCGTTTGCAGATAGTGGCTTTGATACGCGGCAATGCTTGCGTTCTTTATGCCGAAGCCGCCCGTGCCCGCGGTGGCAAAGGCGTTTACAACGCTGTCAAAAAGCGGCATTCCGCCCGCAAGCAGCAGCACGAACAGCAGCACCGTCATGGCGATATATATAAGATAGAGCACCCTTGTGGTGTCCTTCATTTTGGCCGTAAGCTTGCCCACAACGGGCCCCGGGCTTTCCGCGCGCAGAAGATGCATGCTTTCCCCGTTGCCCTTTGCAAGCGGCACGACCGCCATCATGAATACCAGCACGCCCATGCCGCCTATCCAGTGCGTGAAGGAGCGCCAGTAAAGCAGGCTGTTGGGCAGCAGCTCAACATCGGTAAGTATGGTTGCGCCGGTGGTGGTGAAGCCGGATACGGTTTCAAAAACGCAGTCCACAAAGCGCGGTATATATCGGCTGAAATAAAACGGCAGGCAGCCGAAGAGCGAGATGAGTATCCAGCTCAGCGACACGGTTATGAAGCCCTCCGCCGGCCTTACCCCGCCCGAGCCCGGGCGCTTGAGCAGCAGCAGTATGCATCCCGCGGCCATGGTTATGCCCATGCTCAGCGCAAACGCCGCAACCGTGCCCTCCTCATGGGCAAAAAAGGCAATCAGCAGCGGCGGCAGCATCATTGCCGCAAGCAGCCGCAGCACATGCCCAATATAGAATCCAACAGCCTTTATGTTCATACTTCGCCTTCAAAAATGTCCTTCAGATCGCGTATCGCGCGGTCCGCCTCCGTGACCACAATCACGGTATCACCCTTTTGCATAACGTCCGCGCCGGAGGGGATTATAACCCTCCTCGCCCTTATTATGGCGGCTATCAGCACGTTCTTTTTTAGCTTCAGCCTGTACAGCGGCAGATTGAGGAACTTCGCCTCCCCCTTAACGGAAAACTCCAGCGCCTCCGCCTTGCCGTCAACTATTTTATAAAGCGTCAGCACGCTGCCGCCGGTTGTGTCCTCCATCGCGCGGACATAGCGCACAATTTCGTTCGCGGTCAAAAGCTTGGGGCTTACAATGCTGTCCATGCCCATGCTTTCGAATATGGGGTTATATTCGTTGCGGCTTATTTTGGTTATGCTCTTGGGTACGCCCACGTAGCTTGCGAACATGGATACGAGCAGGTTTTCTTCATCTATGCCCATCAGCGACACAACCGCATCCGCGGACGCTATTCCTTCGCTCAGCAGCAGCCTTTGATCCGTGCCGTTGCCGTTTATAACGGTTGCCTGTGGCAGCGCTTCGCTAAGATCCATGCAGCGCTTTTCGTCCTGCTCAACTATTGTCAGGTCTATCTTGTTGCGTATAAGCCGCTGCGCAAGGTACGCCGCCGTGCGGCTGCCGCCGACTATCATTACGCGCTGCGCCTTGGGCGAATATACCTTCAGGTTCTTTATAAGCTTTACCAAATCAGCCGCATCCGCCGCTATCGTTACCTTGTCCCCAAGATGCAGCGTAAAATCGCCCTTTGGAATGTGTATCTCGTTATCGCGCTCAACTGCGCACACAAGGGCGTTCACGTCCGCAACGGTCCTGAACTGCTGCAGCGGCTTGCCTATGAGCGGGTTGCCGTCCTTCAGCTTCAGCTCAACAAGCTCCGCATTGCCGCGGGCAAAGGAATCGCGCTTGAGGAAGGAGGGGAATTGCAGCAGGCGGAATATTTCAAGCGCGGCGGCCTTTTCCGGATTTATGACCATGGAAAGGCCAAGCTCGTCGCGCATGAAGCGTATCTGCTGATCGTATTCCGGGTTCCTCACGCGGGCTATGGTATGCTTGCAGCCAAGCTTTTTTGCCACCATGCAGCACAAAAGGTTCGTTTCGTCCCCGTTGGTCGCGGCGATGAGCAGATCCGCCGTGTCCACGCCCGCCTCGCGCTGCACCTCAACGCTGGCGCCGTTGCCGTCCACCACCGCCACGTCAAGCGATTCCTGACTGGCAAGCAGAATGCGCTTGTTATTATCTATGACCACAAGGTCGTGCCCCTCTTCGGAAAGCGATTTGGTGAGCGTATAGCCCACTTTTCCGTCGCCCACAATAACTACCTTCATATTATAATCAACAGTCTCCTGCATCAAATTTTACCGTATTATACACCGCTTTTCCCGCGTTGTCCACTTTGTTAAGCGGGCGCTAAAATTACGGCGTATATGCCGCGTCGTGAAAAACCGTATTTCTAAACCAAAAGTTTATGAATACTATATTGACAAGATTCGTCAAACATGCTTTAATAACATGCGGCGGTTTAGAGATTCTAAACTTTCGGTTTACAATGTCTGTTTCGCAAATACGGGAGGCGATAATATGCTGGAAATAGGCGAAAAGATAAAGCGCAGGCGTGTGAGCCTCGGCCTTACGCAGGAGGAGCTTGCCGCGCGGGTGGAGCTTTCCAAAGGCTTTATCTCCCAAGTGGAGCGGGACCTGACCTCCCCTTCCATCGCCACGCTTACGGATATATTGGAAGCGCTGGGCATGAGCCTGGCGGATTTCTTCAGCCAGGAGGACACAAACGAAAAGGTCGTGTTCGGGGCGGACGACGTGTTCGTCAAGGAAAATGAGGACGCGGGCCATTCAATACATTGGCTTATACCAAACGCCCAGAAGAACTCCCTGGAGCCCATACTTGTAACGCTGCAAAGCGGGGGCAAAACATGGGAGCAGGACCCGCACGAGGGCGAGGAGTTCGGCTATGTTCTGCTTGGCGGCATAACGCTGCACATAGGCGGGGAAACGTTCAAGGTAAGGAAGGGGTCAAGCTTTTGCTTCAAGCCCACCGCCGTACACTATATTTCAAACGATACCAAGCGCGAGGCTAAGGTGCTGTGGGTTTCCACGCCGCCCAGCTTTTAATATTAAATCAGGAAGGTAACATGAAATGTCAAAGCATCTTATAGATCTTGTGGATATACGCAAAACCTACGGCGAGGATGACGCGCTCAAGAACATTAACCTTTATATAAGGGACGGCGAATTCCTTACGCTGCTTGGCCCTTCCGGCTGCGGAAAGACCACTATGCTGCGCCTTATAGCGGGCTTCACCATGCCCACGGAGGGCAAAATACTGATAGACGGCAAAGATGTTTCCGCCGTGCCGCCGTTCAAGCGCCGCGTAAACACCGTTTTTCAGAAATACGCGCTGTTTCCGCACCTTAACGTATATGATAACGTTGCGTTCGGCCTGAAGATACAAAAGCTGAGCGCGCAGGAAATAGACACCCGCGTGAACGAAATGCTGGAGCTTGTTAACCTGAAGGGCTACGGCAAGCGCTGGATAGATCAGCTTTCGGGCGGGCAGCAGCAGCGTGTTGCCATAGCGAGGGCGCTCGTGAACCGTCCGCAGGTGCTTCTTCTTGACGAACCGCTCGGCGCGCTTGATTTGAAGCTGCGCAAGGGCATGCAGATAGAGCTTAAAAAAATGCAGCAGCGCCTTGGCATAACGTTCATTTTCGTTACGCACGATCAGGAGGAGGCGCTCACCATGAGCGACACAATCGTTGTAATGAACGAAGGCCAGATTCAGCAGATAGGCACGCCCACGGATATTTACAACGAACCAAAGAACGTGTTCGTTGCCAAGTTTATAGGCGAAAGCAATATTCTGCCCGGCATAATGAAAAAGGATCTGCTCGTTAACTTCATGGGCAGGGACTTTGAATGCGTGGACAGCGGCTTTATGAAAAACGAGCCTGTGGACGTTGTGGTGCGTCCTGAAGATATAGACATGGTGAGCGATGCGGATGAAAACGCGCACCTTCACGGCAAGGTAAAGAGCGTGTTGTTCATGGGCGTGCACTATGAATTCCTTGTTGAATGCGGAAACGTAACGCTGACAATACATTCAACCGACTATGTTGCCCCCGGCAGCGACGTTGGCATAATAATCCTGCCTGACGCTATCCACATAATGCACAAGAGCGTTAAGCCGGAGGAGCTTGATTTTACCACGGCGGACGAACTGCTGGAGGCGGAGATGGACGCGGAGCTGGAGGATAAGGACGAATGAAGCGCAAGGTGTTCGCCTATCCGTACATAGTATGGATGGCGCTGTTTATAGCGGTGCCTATGGTGTTCATATTCTATTATGCGTTCAATGTGGACGGCAGCTTCAGCTTTTCCAAGGCCTGGGCAACGCTGAGCGACATTTCAAAATGGCGCGTATTATGGGTCAGCATAGAAATTGCCGCCGGAACCACCGTATTCTGCCTGCTGCTGGGCTACCCCGTGGCATACATACTTTCCAATATGCGAAAGTCCATAGCCGCTTTCATATCGGTGCTGTTCTTCGTGCCGATGTGGATGAACTTCGTGCTCAGAACATATGCATGGCAGGCCATATTGGAATACGCAATACCAAATATGCTCGGCTGGACGGATAAGACCCTTACCGGCAGCGTATGGGCGGTTATGATGGTGCTGGTATATAACTTTATACCCTTCATGGTAATGCCGCTTTATAATTCGCTTTCAAAGATAGACAGAAGCCTTATCGAAGCCTCAAACGACCTTGGCGCGAACGGGCGCATGACATTCTTTAAGGTGGTTCTGCCGCTGAGCGTGCCGGGCATAGTTTCGGGCATAACAATGGTGTTCATTCCGGCCATAACGGCCTTCACCGTGCCCGCGCTTATAGGCAACGGCAACTATAATCTTTACGGTAACGAAATTGAGATGGCCTTCAAGCAGGCCGCGGGCAGCGCAGGCAGCGCGGATTATTCCGTGGGCAGCACGCTTGCGATAATTCTGCTGATATGCGTGTTCATAAGCACGGCTGTAATGAACCGCTTCGATAAGGATCACGAGGAAGGGGGCAACCTGCTGTGAAAAAAGTAAAGCCGTTCAGGTATGTTTACCTTGCGCTGATGCTGCTGTTCCTCTATCTTCCGATAATTTACCTTATAGTGTTTTCGTTCAACGATTTTTCTACCGGCAGGCGCGTGTCTTACGCAAACCTTGGCCGCTGGAACGGATTCACGCTGGAGAATTATACCAACGTTTTTGCCGGAGAGGCCGGCAGCGCCCTGCTGCTCACGCTTGAGATTGCGCTTATAACAAGCGTTGTTGCAACGGTTATAGGCACCTTCGCCGCAATAGGCATAAACTCCATGAAAAAGCGGCCAAAGAGCATCATTTTGAATATATCTCAGCTGCCCATGGTCAATCCGGATCTGGTAACGGGCATAACGTTCATGATGCTTTTTGCCTTCGTAAACGGCGTGCTTGCCAACATGGGCGCGGATAGGCTGAGCGATATTGTAAAGCTGCTCATTGCGCACATATCCTTCAGCATACCGTATGTTATCTTTTCGGTAATGCCGCGGCTCAAGCAAAGCTCGTCCATGCTTTACGAAGCGGCGCTCGATCTGGGCTGCACGCCCATGCAGGCCATGTTCCGCGTGATAATTCCGGACATTATGCCCGGCATAACATCCGGCTTCATAATGGCGCTCACAATGTCGCTGGACGACTTTGTGGTCAGCTATTTCGTAAGCGATCTAAGGAGCACATTGTCCGTATATATGTATTCCGCCGCGCGCGGAGCAAAGGGCGTTAATCCCGCCCTTGCAACGATTATATTCATCCCCCTCGTAACGCTGCTGCTTATCGTCAACCTGAGGCGCATCAGCAAGGAGCGCGAGGATGAGATACAAAACAAAAAAGTGAAGATGAAAGGATAGGAGAAAAAATGAAAAAATTCTTTTGCTTTGCGCTTGCCATCATGATGCTGTTCGCCTTTGCCGCGTGCAGCAACAGCAGCGACGGCCCCGCCGCTAACGGCGACAACGAGGTTTTTGCCGACGGCGATCAGTACGACGAAATAGGCGGAGAGCTGAACATACTCAACTGGGGCGAGTATATAGACCCCGAACTCATAACCCTGTTTGAAGAAGAAACGGGCGTTAAGGTGAACTACGTTGAAATGACCAGCAATGAGGAAATGCTGATAAAGCTTAAATCTTCCGATTGCGTATACGATATGTGTTTCCCCAGCGAATATATAATAGAACAGCTTATCGCAAGCGATTTGCTGCTGCCGCTGGATATGGACAAAATACCCAACGTTAAGAACATAATGCAGGATAAGCTTGAAATAACCAACTCCTTCGACCCCGGCAACAAGTATTCCCTGCCCTATATGTGGGGCACGGTGGGCATACTTTACAACACCACCATGGTTGAAGAGCCCGTAACAAGCTGGGGCATACTTTGGGACGAAAAGTACGCGGGCCAGATTTGGATGTATGACAGCGTGCGCGACTCAATCGGCATAACGCTCAAATACCTGGGCTACGACCTCAATACCCGCAGCGAGGCCGAAATCGCCGAAGCGCGCGACCTGCTCATTGCCCAGAAGCCGCTCAGGAAAGGCTTCGGCACGGATAACATGCGCGCCAGCATGATAAACGGCAAAGCCGCAATGGCCGTGATATACTCCGGCGATGCTTTCGTCTGCATGGATGAAAACGAGGATCTTGCCTACGCCGTGCCGGAAGAGGGCAGCAACGTTTGGTTCGATAACGTGGTAATCCCCAAGAGCGCCAAGAACGTTGAAGCGGCGCATGCCTTCATCAATTTCTTAAACGATGGCGCAATCGCCGCGCGCAACACGGAATATATCTATTATTCCACGCCCAATCAGGCCGCCATGGACAGGCTGGACGAATACTTTACCGGCAGCGAAACATATAACCCGCCCAAAGAGGTGCTGGACCGCTGCACGGTGTTCCATGACCTTGGCGATTTTGTAAGCGTATATAACGAAGCCTGGAACGCCATAAAGATGAAATAAGCTTATGGCGGGCGTGATAGACAGATTATTTATACCGAAAAACATGGTGGCTCCCTCGCTTGTAAAGGGGGAGCTGCCTTCTGCTAAACAGGCATACGGCAAATGCCTTTCAATAGCATGGCCAAGCGCGATAGAGAGCGTGCTGGTGGCGCTGGTGTCAAGCGTGGATACCATGATGGTAAGCTCGCTCGGCCCCAAGGCCATATCCGCCGTGGGCGTAACGGGGCAGCCGCGTATGCTTATGATGACGGCTATATTGTCGCTCAATATGGGCGTTACGGCTGTTGTTGCAAGGCGGCGCGGCGAAGGGGACATGATAGGCGCATCCAAAACGCTCAAGCAGTCGCTTTGGATAAACCTTATGCTGGGCGCAATAATGGTTGCCATATCCTGCTTCTTGACGGAGCCTATAATGCGCCTTGCCGGTGCGCAGGCGGAATACATTGCCGATTCCGTGGCGTATTTCCGGATAATTATGAGCGGACAGTTCTTCGCCTGCATAGGCATGACCATAAACGCCGCGCAGCGCGGCTGCGGAAACACAAAGGTGAGCATGCGTTCAAACGTTACGGCGAACCTTGTGAACATAGTGTTCAATTATCTGCTTATTAACGGAAATTTCGGCTTCCCCAAGCTGGGCGTGGTCGGCGCGGCTATTGCAACAGCCATAGGCCACATGGTCGCCTTCCTTATGGCGCTGTACAGCGTTGCGCATCCGCATAAGGGCGAGCTGAGCATTGTGGACGGCGGCAAGTGGGGTTTCGATAAAAAAACGCTTTCCAGCGTAACAAAGGTGGCCACCGGCGCGTTTACCGAACAGATAAGCTTGCGCGCGGGGCTTTTTGCGTTCTCCAGCATTATTGCCCGCCTTGGCACCATTCAGTTCGCCACGCACCAGATAAGCATGAGCCTTAGCCAGCTCATATTCTCCTTTGCCGATGGGCTGGGCGTTGCGTCAAGCAGCCTTGTGGGGCAGGGGCTTGGCATGAGGCGACCCGATCTTTCCACCGTTTACGGCAAAATAGGCCAGCGCTGCTCCATGCTGATAGGCTTTACGCTTTCGCTCCTGCTCGTAATTTTCCGCAGGCCGCTTTACGGCCTTTTTACCGACGACGCGGAGGTAATAGCATTGGGCATGAGGCTTTGCTATTTCGTTGCGGCCGTTTGCATGATACAAACGTCGCAGGTGGTCATTTCCGGCTGCCTTCGCGGCGCAGGGGATTCGCGCTATGTTGCGGTAACCAGCCTTGTGAGCATAGGCACGTTCCGTGTGGGGCTGTCGTATCTTCTGTGCTACCCGCTCGGCATAGGCGTATACGGCGCGTGGATAGGCTTTCTTGTAGACCAATGCACGCGGCTTGTGTTAAACTATACTCGATTCCATCGCGGAGGGTGGACAAAAATAGAACTGTAAAGAGGACTGCATGAACAGGACTGTAAAAACAATGATCTACTGCGCGCTGTTCGCGGCGCTTACCGCCGTATGCTCGCAGTTAGCCATTCCCATTCAGCCCGTGCCCATCAACTTGGCGCTGCTCAGCGTATATATCGCGGGCGGCCTTCTTGGCGGCGGCATGGGCGCGGCAAGCCAGGCCGTGTTCCTTTTGATAGGGGCGGTTGGCGTGCCTGTGTTCGCGGGGTTCCGCGGCGGGGTGCAGGCGCTTGTCGGCCCCACTGGCGGCTACCTTATCGGTTACGTTGCGGCGGCGTTTGTTACGGGCGTGATTGTAAAGCGCCTGGGTGCAAAGCCGCTGAAGGTTGCGCTTGCGTGCGCGGTGGGCATGGCGGCATGCTATGCGCTGGGCACGGCGTGGTACTGCGTGCAGAGCGGCACGCCGGCATTGGCGGCGCTGAGCACGTGCGTATTTCCCTTCCTTCCGGGCGACGCGGTAAAAATAGCCGCCGCGGCGCTGCTTGTACCGAGGCTGAAAAGGGTAATAAAGCTATGATAGATAAACACGAAACCAACAAGTACTTAAAGCGGCTGCATGCGCTGGGCTATACCCTTGCCCCGCTTGGCGTGGAGTTCAAAAAGCCGTATTTCTGCACGCCCAAGTATTCAAACATAATAGGCTGGGCAGGAGTGGACGGAATACACTTCTGCTGCATATTCGGCTATTCGGACGCGGTGTTTGCGGTAAGCCCCATGAACGCGCCGGGCGAATACATTCACATAGTTGCCGAAAGCATAGGGGATTTCATAAGCCTGCTGCTTGCAACGGGGGACAGCGCCGCGCTGGAGCAGGCGTGGCAATGGGACAGGGAGCAGTTTGAAGCATTCGTGCGGGAAAGCAAGGCCAACGCCCCGCACGAGGTTATAGACATGGTGGGGCTGAAGCTGAAGCTTAGGCCCATGCGCGACCCGTATGGCTATATACATAATCTTCAGCAGAATTTTGATTACAGCAAAATTGTGCCCCGCACCGATGATGCCGAGAAAAACGCATCCGCGGACGGCGGCAAACCGCCGAGAAAAAAGCGCACCCCGAAGCCGGCGCAGGGAAGCTCCGAACCGCGAATGAAGGTATACTTTGAAAACAGGCGCAAGGGGCGCATAGGCCAGGAGATAAGGATAGAGCGCCGCTTTAATTGGGCAGAGCGAGAATGGTTCGTGCCCTGTATATACACTTTCCGCTACGGCATGGCGGTTGATTTGTGCATGAAGCTATGCGATGCGCACGGGCCTATGGACATTAGGCCGAGCATAGCCCTGAACGGCGATTTGATACGCTATTCCGTGGGCAGCAGCACATGCTATTATGCGGAAAATGAATACAACGAGGATGAAGCGGTCGCCTTTGTCAGCAGCTATGGGCTTGACCCTAAGGCCGACTATATGTTCAGCCGCTGGTTCTTCCCGTGGGTAACCACGCTAAAGCCCATAATAACGGAGCTGCGGATCCAGATGATAGCCGAGCCGCGCCCGATATCGGCAGGCAATTTCATGATACAGCAGGGCGAAAGCGCAAAGCTTACGCATCCCGTAACGCACGATGTATATACCCTTACCGCGCTGAGCATAGAGCAAAAGACAATGGGCAAAAGGGCATTCGGCGTGAGCGATTATGAAATGCCCCAAAACATGACCGTAATGAAATACACCGTTTCTCCCGATGCCGGCAGCTCCATTATAGTAACCGATGCCGAGCCGGGAGACAACCCGCGCCCCCGCAGCGCGGACTTTGGCATGGGCAGCATGGCTGCGGCGATAGGCGTGATAGGCGGCGCGGACGGCCCCACCACGCTTTATATGAACAACGATAAAAATGCCCGCGTGGCATGCTCTGCGCTGCGCTTTGAAAAAAGCTCCCGTCCCGTAAAATGGCACGCAGAGTTCCTCTACAAAGAATATGAGGATGCGGAAGAAAGGCTGATGTAGCGGGCTTCCGCCCGCGGTGAAATCCGTTCTTACGAACGGGTGAAATTGCGCTGACGCGCAGTGAAATATTGCTTCGCAATGTGAAATACGCCAAAGGCGTGTGAGCGGGAGAGGTTGTGAAGAGCATAAAAAGGCTCCCCTTTACGGGAAGCTGGCGAACGAAGTGAGACTGAAGGGGTAAACAAAGAGGAACGGTCTCCCGTTCCCCATCTTCGCAATTTAACCGCATGCGTAAGCATGCCTTAATCCAACTCTATCCTCGGGTTTTCTTTGCTGCGGCGGTAGAGCGTAAGCTTTTTGCCTATGCACTGTACAGGCTCCGCATGGAGCCGCGCGGCAAGGGTCTCTATGGTGTCCTTGGGGCTTTCGGGCGCGGTTTCGAGCACCGTTATCTTTATAAGCTCGCGCGCCTCAAGCGCCGCGTCAAGCTGCTCCGTCACCGCGGGGGTAACGCCCGCCTTGCCTATTTGATACAGCGGCTGCAGCGTGTTGGCCATTGACCTGAGCTGCGCCCTTTGCTTGCTTGTCATAATATTCAGTCTCCTTTTTATTCTACAAAGTCAAATTCCCAGTCTCCCATGCGCACAACGCTGTTTTCGTTCGCTCCCGCGGCACGAAGCGCGTCTATTATGCCTTCCTTTATAAGGTATTGCTGGAAGCGACGCATGGAGCCTTCGTCGTCGGCATAGGTGGTATCGAGTATGTAATCCACGCTGCCGCCCGTTACCACGAATACGTCGCCGTCGCGCTCTATATTGAAGCCGGGTTCGTACTTGTGGCCTATGTTTATCTCCTCTTCCTCAAACTGATAGGTCTTGGGCAGGGTCGCAAGCGTCCTCACAAGGCAGTCTATCAGCGCGTCAAACCCGGTCACGGTAGCCGCGGATACGGGGAACACCTCAACTCCTTCGTCCTTGAGCGCTTCCTTCAGCCGCTTCAGGTTATCCTCCGCGCCGGTTATGTCCATCTTGTTTGCGGCAACAACCTGCTTCAGCTCGCCCAAGCGGGGGCTGTACCGTGTAAGCTCGCCCTTTATTTTGAAGTAATCTTCAACGGGGTCGCGCCCTTCGCTGCCGGATACATCGATAACGTGCACCAATACGCGGGTGCGCTCAATATGCCTTAGGAAATCGTGCCCAAGGCCCGCGCCCTCCGCCGCGCCCTCTATAAGGCCGGGTATGTCCGCAAGCACAAAGCTTTTGTCGTAACGCTTAACAACGCCTAAGTTGGGCGTAAGGGTGGTGAAGTGATAGTTGGCTATCTTGGGCTTGGCGCTGGTCAGCACAGAAAGAATGGTGCTTTTGCCAACGTTTGGCAGGCCTATGAGCCCAACGTCCGCAATGGTTTTAAGCTCCAGCTCCACCTCCCGTTCAAGCGTTTTCTGCCCGGGCTGGGCAAAGCGGGGGGCTTGCTTGGATGGCGTTGCAAAGCGGCTGTTGCCCTTGCCGCCGCGCCCGCCGTGCAGCACTATTTTCCTCCTGCCGGGTTCGTTCAGGTCGGCCGCTATCGCGCCCGTTTCAACGTCCCTTACCAGCGTGCCTACGGGTACCCTTATAATAAGATCCTGCCCGTTCTTTCCGCTGGAGCGTGCAGCGCGGCCCTTTTCGCCGTTTTCCGCGCGGTAAAAGCGCGCAAACTTGAAGTCCAGCAGCGTATCCATGTTGCTGTCCGCCACGAATACAACGTTGCCGCCGCGCCCGCCGTCGCCTCCGTCCGGCCCGCCGCGGGTAACGAACTTTTCCCTGTGGAAGCTGGCGCAGCCGTCTCCGCCGTCGCCCGCCTTTATAACTATTCTTGCCTTATCAACGAACTGCATCGTTTTTCTCCGTTTTCTTTTGATTATTTATATACTCCAAGCAGTATGGCCTGATTGTACATATGCCGCATTTGGGACTGCGCGCGGAGCAAACGCGCCGCCCATGGAAAATTATCCAATGATGCGCGGCAGACCAATCCTCCTCAGGTATGTTCTGCATAAGCTGCTTTTCCGTATTCAGCACGTCCTTTGCGTCCGCAAGGCCTATTCGGTTGGCAACGCGGAACACATGCGTATCCACGGCTATTGCCGGCACGCCGAACGCATTGGATACGACAACGTTTGCGGTCTTTCGCCCAACGCCGGGCAGCTTTGTCAGCTCGTCACGCCCGCGCGGGACCTCTCCGCCGTATTGCTCAACTATTATTTTACTGGCGGCGATTATGTTTTTGCCCTTTGTTTGGTAAAAGCCGCAGCTTCGTATATACGGCGCAAGCTCTTCTTCGCTAAGGCTTGCGAACGCCTCTGGCGTATTGTAAAGCGGAAACAGTACGGCTGTGGTTTTATTCACCTGCTTGTCCGTGCATTGCGCGCTGAGCATCGTTGCCACGAGCAATTCAAACGGGGAAGTGAAGTTAAGCTCCGGCTTTGCGTCCGGATACGCCTCCTTCAGCGCCGCAAGCGCGTTTTTAATGCGTTCCGCCTTCTGCTTTTTGCTCTCCCGCATGGTTCAAGATCCTTTCCATACAAATACATGCTAATTATATACGAACATGGGCGGTTTTTGCAACACAAGCGGCGGGTTTGTATTGAATGGATATTATCATATGGGTTATAATAACAAAAAATAATGCAAACGGAGGCCGCGCATATGAGCATAATTGAAGCGTTCAGCACATCGGAGCCTATTATAAACCCGGAACACATATCCAAGCCCATAGACGGCTTCCCCGATACCGTACTGGTAACATTCAGCCGAAAAGTGCTTGCCGCCGCAGCAAGCCGCTTTAAGCTTACTCAGCTTAAAGAACTGCATTGCTGCTACACCGTGCCGGTATACGCCTTTGAATACAAGGGCAGGAAGCTTGGCATATACATGACCTGCCTTGGCGGGAGCGCGGCGGCAGGGCTGCTGGAGGAGATATTTGCCGCCGGAGCAAAGCGCGCGCTGTTCTTCGGCTCCTGCGGGGTGCTGGACAGGAGCATTGCCGCGGGGCATTTTATAGTGCCCACCGCCGCATACCGCGACGAAGGCACAAGCTATCACTACGCCCCCGCGAGCGACTATATCGATATTCCCACCGCAGCTGAGCTTTCCGCCGCGCTTGACGCGATAAGCATGCCCCATGTGCAGGGCAAAACATGGACTACCGACGCCATATACCGCGAAACGCGCGACGGCCTTGCCAAGCGCCGCGCGGAGGGCTGCATAACGGTTGAAATGGAGTGCGCCAGCGTAATGGCCGTGGGCCGGTTCCGCAAAAAAGCCGTTTATCAATTCCTGTATGCGGAGGACTGCCTGGACAGCGTTGAATGGGACCCGCGCATAATGGGCAAGCAGCCCGCCACCGCCTACGAAGGCTATCTTGACGTGGCGCTGGAATGCGCAATAAGGGTGAAGGGATAGTTAAACCAGTCTAACCCTTCCTCCCCTGCGTAAGTACCTTCACGGCCTCCGCCAGCGTACCCACGCGGATAAGCTCTATGCCGCTTGGGGCCTTAAAGGCCGCGTGGCGGGGGATTATCAGCCGCTCGTAGCCAAGGCGGGCGCATTCGGCGGCGCGCTTCTCCATCCTACCTGCGCCGCGCACCTCGCCCGTGAGGGATATTTCGCCAAGGCATACGGTGTTCTTGGGCATGGGCGCATCAATAAGCGCGCTTGCTATGCACATGGCAACGGCCAGGTCGCAGCAGCGCTCCTCAAGCCGCATTCCGCCTACTACGTTTATGTATACGTCCTTGTCCGCAAGGGATAAATAAGCCTTTTTTTCAAGCACCGCCAGCAGCAGTATAAGCCTGTTCAGCTCAAGCCCCGCGCTCATGCGCCGCGGGTTTGAAAAGGGGGTGTTGGATATGAGCGACTGCACCTCCACAAGCATTGGCCGCGTGCCCTCCAGCGCGCAGGTGACCGCGCAGCCGGGCGCATCGGTTCCGGTGAGGAACATTCCCGATGGGTCGGGTATTTCCTCCATGCCGCGCTCGCCCATTTCAAATACGCCTATTTCGTTCGTGGAGCCGTAGCGATTCTTAACGCTCCTTAAAAGGCGGAAGGCGTCGTGCCTGTCCCCTTCAAAGGAAAGCACCGTGTCAACCATGTGCTCAAGCACCCTTGGCCCCGCAATCGCGCCCTCCTTCGTAACGTGACCTACTATAAAAACGGCTGTGCCCGTGGTCTTTGCAACGCGGGTCAAAAAGGACGTGGCCTCGCGCACCTGGCTCACGCTGCCGGGGGCGGAGGCTATATCGGGGCAATACATTGTCTGTATGGAGTCTATTATCAAAAAAGCGGGCTTAATGCGCTCTATTTCGGATTCTATTACGGTTATGTCCGTTTCCGCAAGCAGGAGCATGTCCCCGCTTGCGCCCAGCCTTTGCGCGCGCAGTTTAAGCTGCGCTGCGGATTCTTCGCCCGTAACATATAATACGCTGCCCTGATTGGTCAGCGAGCCTGCCATCTGCATAAGCAGCGTGGATTTGCCTATGCCCGGGTCCCCGCCCAGCAGCACCGCGCTGCCGCCCACTATGCCGCCGCCGAGCACCCTGTCAAGCTCCCCTATTCCGCTTGGTATGCGCCGCGCCGCGTCCGCCTGAACCTCCCGCAGGGGGAGTGCACGCTGCGACGATATGCCCTTTTTTATCTGCTGCACTGGGGCGGATTCAACGAACGTGTTCCAGCTTTCGCAGTTTGGGCAGCGGCCGAGCCATTTGCTGCTTTCGTAGCCGCATTCGCCGCAGACGAACACGGTTTTTGCTCCTTTAGCCATTATCTGTCGGGTACCTCCGAATATTTCAATATGTCCCTTTCGCGGCTGGTAACGTCCATCCATATCACCTTGCCGTCGCTCACGCCCATGAACTGCGCCTTTTCGTATTCGCCGGAAAGCTTATAGGTCTTTTTATTATCGAACCTGTAAAGGTAAATGGTTTCGTCCTTTGAATAGGCTATGAACTTATTGCCCATGCCGAACTGTACGACTCCTTGTGCAACAAGCGTAGGCTCGCTTGCGCCCTGCGCCATGCAGTACAGCTTTGTTTGGAGCGAATGGTGCGCATCGAGCCAGGCGGTGTATTGCCCGTTTGATATCGGATCGTGCGCATAGGTTTCGGTATGTATGCTCTGTATCGATGCTGAGCCGAGGCGCACGGAGTATATAACGCTCACGTCCTCCTCGTCAGTTGAGCCTGAGCGCTCCGCATCCGCCCACACAAGCACCCCGTCCATAAGCGAAGGCAGGCTTTGCCCGTATGATGTGTTGCTGAACATATGCAGCGTGGTCGTTTCCATTGTTGTAAGGTCGCAAAGGAACAGCTTGTCCATGCGCGTACCCGTGCGCTCCGTCCAGGCGACATAGTTTTGATAAAGCATAGGCTCGCATTGGCCCGTGTACACGGTTTTTATGGTTACCGGCTTCAGGCTGGAAGATGACCTGTCCACGGCGCAAAGCTTGCCGCCGCCATCGTAATTGGCGTCCAGGTAAACTATCCAGTCGTCATTGAACTTTGGGAACATGAAATGCGTGTTCTCAAGCGGAATGTTAAGCTTTTCCGCGCTGCGCCCCTCGGGGTCCCATAATAAAAGGTCGCACATTATGGCCTTGCCGTCTATCAGCTTGCCGCCGGCAAGCATAAGCTTGCCGTCGTAAAAATACGGATCGCCGAACCATTTGTAGTCCCGAATTTCATCGAACACAACCTCCGTTTCCGCCCCTTCCGCATCAAAAAGGTCCATTGGATTGGGCGTGGGAGTTGGGCGCGGGGTGGGGCTTGGGGTAGGCGTGGGCGCGAAGGGCGCGCGGTAATCTATCCCAACAAGCGGCAGAAGCCGCGGCAGGCCCACGAATACTATTGCGGCAATTATGCCCACTATGCCTATTATCGTTGCGCTCAGGGCCAGAATAGGGCCCCATATTGTGGATTTAAGGCTGCGCCTGCGGCGGATGGTATGCCGCCTTCTGTGATGTCGCTTCATATATATTGTCACCATCGTGCTGATTTTAGTTTTATATAGTATAACACAGCATCCCTTTCCCCTCAATGCGGCAAAATGTAAACATTGGTTGTTAATGCGGCAAATAATGGTTATAATAGCTGTACCACTAATGAATAAAGGCAGGTTTGAACAATGAACAAATTGCTTTCGCTTATAGTTCCGGTATTTAATGAAGAAGAGGTGCTGCCGGCGTCCTATGCGCGCATGAGCGCGGCAATGCAGGCGCTGACAGGGTACGATTATGAAATAATATATGTTAACGACGGCAGCCGCGACGGCACCATGAAGCAGCTCCGCGCCATAGCCAAGGAGCATAAGGAGGTGCGGGTGATAAGCTTTTCCCGCAATTTCGGGCATCAGCTTGCCGTTACGGCAGGCATGGACAATGCCCGCGGAGACGCGCTGATAATAATAGATGCGGACCTTCAGGACCCGCCGGAGGTAATAGCCGAGCTTGTGAAGGCATGGG
>ENA-ORSI01001026-ORSI01001026.1-human-gut-metagenome-genome-assembly--contig:-NODE-1026-length-26511-cov-3.210085_pt1 | contig 26511 bp, 17 predicted proteins | sample MGYA00242187_ERZ509154 | MGnify/ENA primary metagenome ERZ509154 (study PRJEB26280, sample SAMEA2338627) | human gut metagenome | biome: human gut; feature: human-associated habitat; material: faeces...
AATGTAGTAGCACAGAATACTCTGCTTGCACCTCTCTTCTTTAACTCAGAAGCAACATCAATCATACTTTCACCAGATGAAATCATATCGTCAATAATAATAACGTCCTTGCCTTCTACATTAGTACCAAGGAATTCGTGTGCAACGATAGGATTACGTCCGTTGACAATCTTAGTATAATCTCTTCTCTTATAGAACATACCCATATCAAGACCAAGTACATTGGCAAAGTATACAGCACGTCCCATACCACCCTCATCAGGGCTGATAACCATCATATGTTCGCTGTCGATGTGAAGGTCGTCAACACCAAGTAAAAGATACTTGATGAACTGATAAGTACAAGATACTGATTCAAATCCCTTAAGAGGAATTGAATTGTGTACTCTAGGGTCATGTGCATCAAATGTGATAATATTTTCAACGCCCATGGCTGTAAGTTCCTGAAGCATAAGTGCACAATCAAGAGATTCTCTTCCTGATCTTTTGTGCTGTCTGCTTTCATAAAGGAAAGGCATAATAACATTAATTCTTCTTGCCTTTCCACCTGCAGCTGCGATTACTCTCTTAAGGTCTGCATAGTGATCATCAGGTGACATATGGTTAGTTGTACCACAGAGTGAATATTCAATGCTGTAGTTGCATACGTCAACCATAATATATAAATCGTAGCCACGTATAGAATCGTTAAGGACACCCTTACCTTCTCCTGAACCGAATCTAGGTGTGCTTGCACTTACAACATAGCTGTCTCTTTTGTATCCGCTAAAAGCAAGATTAGACTGATTCTCATGTTCTCTTTGTTCTCTCCATTGTACAAGGTAATCATCAACCTTTTCGCCCATTTTAGAACAGCTCTTTAATGGTACTATTCCTAATGTTCCGTATGGAATTGTTGCAGTATGACGTTCGTCTCGTGGCATTGTATTGTCCTCCATTGTATATGATTATAAATATATTGGGATATGGGTATTATCACCCACGAATGTATGCGGAGTGCTTTGCATTACCGCATATATATTAATTCGGTTATAGAAGTAATATAAGCATTTACAACTAACTGAATAAACATACATAGTTAAATATAATCTTAATTACATTATAAGTCAATCACTTTAGCATAATTAAAATGATTAAAATGACTTCTACAACTGAAATATAATTAATGATATGAATTATCAATTCTTAAGCATCTTGGTTCGTTTAAGGTAACGTATATCAGTTCCAAATAATCTTAGAATTGTATATGAGCTTATTATTCTTGAGAATATTCTTTCTGAGTAGAAATCCTCAATCTGTGAAATTGTAAAATTTGATGATATTATCACACTTTTATTGCGGAGAAGCCTCTCATTAATTACATAAAAAAGTTTAGAATTAGTGTAAGAGTTGCTGCTTTCCGTACCAAGATCATCAATTATTAACAGGTCACATTCAAGAAAGTAATTAACATCTATACTGTTATCAAGGTTACGTCTGAAATCACTGTTCTCAAAGCATTTAAAGAACTCTGTTGCAGTCAGGTATATCACACTGTGGTAAGTGTCTAATAATTCCTTAGCGATACAGTTGGCAAGAAATGTCTTTCCAACGCCGGTCTCGCCTGTTAATAACAAGTTAGAGAAACTATTATCAAAGGTCTGTACAAAAGACTGGCATACATCAAGAACTTTGTGCATATTATTGTAAGGTGTGAGCCCTGTGACAGGATCGACCTGTTTCTTATCGTACCATTCAAATGAAAATGTAGAGAAATTCTCACTTGAAGTTATGTTCTTAAGGTTAGAGTCTTCATATATAAGGTCAATAGCCTTTTTCTTAAAACAAGAACAACGTGAACCATTAACATAACCGGTATCGTGGCATACCGGACATGTATAGATATCATCAAGATAATCTTTTGGTTTGCCGATTGAGGCGAGTAATTCAGCTTTTCTGGCAATCAGCTTTTTGAGCTTTAAGTTATATTCATCTAAATCCGTGTCTGATGAATCAGAAACAATACGCCTTGAAGCTTCTTTCATAGAAAGCGTGATTATCTCATTCTCAATTAAACTATATTCAGGACATTTATTAACGACTTCGTTATAGCGTTCAGTCTGTAATGCCTGATTATGTGAGCGTATATCGTCATATACACGCATAACTGAGGCATATTGGGTATTGGTAAGCGGCATAGTTTAAACCTTTCTAGTTATTGTTGCTAAGTAGTGAATTGTACCAGTCATCAGACTTCTTGTCTCTTTGCTGGAAATTGTTAAAACGGTTGTTAGCCGGCTTTGAAGAAGCTGTCTGTTTAGGCTTTATATTGTTGCCAGCGGCATATGCGGCATCGGCTTTTTTAACATCTTCTAATGAGCTTACATTGGAATTCTTCCAGTTAGCAAGTATGGTGTCGGCATATTCAAAGCTTGGCTGGTGTATAGCTTTGATTGTCCTGTTGCAGGCCTCAATTATCATATCGGTATCAAAGCAGTAAGTGTCAGCCCATTTGGCAATCATAGCCTTTTCGTGCTGTGCAGGTTCTCTGTTAGATAGGCCAAATGCTTTCATAATCTGGTATACATAATCTGTGTGGTTAGAAGTCTCCTCTTTAGCTTCGGCGATTGTATGTATATTCTTGGAAGCCCACGAAAGAGCGACTTTTTCAATGTAGTTAATGCTTTTTTTGTTGTGTTCTACACAATATTCAAAAAGATATTCAATAAGGTCAGTTGAAAGCTTCAATCCATCGTAGAAATATACAATGGAATTGGTTTCCTTAGTGGAAAGTGGACGTCCCATATACTGCTCAATAACGAACAGAAGCATTGAAAAGTTGTCATTAGCAAGAAAACCGTTAAGCTGTTCCTTTGAATAGGATACTTTTGAAGGCTCTGCTGTGTATATAACCTCGGTCTGTTTAATATCAGGCTTGGCAGCTCTCACAGTTTCAGTCTGATATGAAGAAGTACTATTAACTGAAGCACTTTCAGCAGCTATTGGGTCAGCCATAGCATTAGCAGCTTGCCCAGTGTGCTTAATATCACGAAGTACAATGTTGGACAGGCCGTTGCCGGGGCCATTAAAGGAAAGTGATATAACATCAAGGCTGTCCCAGTAACGCAGAGCTCTCATAATATCAGCTTCTGTCTGGTTAAATGTATCAGCAAGCAGGGAAATGCTTATGTTATTGCTTCGTAACGACATAAGGTGCAGAAGATAAAGGTAAACTTTTACAAATTCACCATTAGCACCAGGAACATACTCGCTGATAAAAATATTAGAAACGGATGTGTATCCTTCACTTGATTCTGTTGATAAAATTAAACTACTCATATATCTATGTTAATAAGTCTGTAAAGGCAGACTTACCCTCCTTGTTCCCGCTTATTTGTGTTCATTATAGCATAGTGGATAATAAATGAAAAGCAAGCTAAAAGCAGGTGGTTATCAATGTGGATAATGTGGATAATGTGGATAACTCGTGGATAGAATTAAGAAAAGTCAGTAAATTGCTGTATTTTTAACAATGTGATTTTTCACAAAAAAATCCACATTCTTAAACCGTGGATAACGGGATAAAAATGTGGATAATGTGGATAACTTTGTTGACAAAATATAAAAATGTGTAAAAAATGGCTATTTTAGAAGTTCTTCGCCAATTTTATATACATCTCCGGCCCCCATAGTTATCAACAGGTCGCCGTTGATACAATTATTTAATAAAAATTTTTCGATGTCCTCAAAAGATTCGTAATAGTAGCAATCTTTGCCTTCTGCTTTAATAAGTTCCATAAGGTCAGCAGAACTTATGCCAAGATTATCTGTTTCTCTTGCAGGATATATTTTGGCGAGCACAATATTATCAGCAAGGCTTAATGCTTTAGCAAATTCTGGCATCAAAGCTTTGGTTCTTGAATAAGTATGTGGCTGGAATACGCACCATATTTTATTATGTGGATAATTCTTAGCTGAATTAAGGGTAGCTGTTATCTCATCAGGGTGGTGTGCATAATCATCAATTACGGTGACACCATTGAATTCGCCTTTCTTTTCAAATCTTCGGTTAGTACCTGTGAAATGCTTAAGACCGGCCTTGATATTGTCTATGCTTATGCCAAGCTTAAAGGCTGCAGCTACAGCTGAAAGTGAATTGTATACATTGTGAAGACCAGGAACTGATAATTCAATTGTTCCACTATCTTCATTATTAATAAGAAGAGTATATGAACAGCAGCCATATTTGTCGTAAGTGATATTTGTTGCACTATACATACTCTTTTCAGGGTCAGAACCAAATGTTATGACTTCACAGTCAGTATCCTTATAAAAATATTCATAATTGTCTATGTCTGAGTTGATGATAAGTGTTCCGTCAGATGGAAGCTTTTCAGTAAAAAGCTTGAACGAATGACGTATATCATCAAGGTCTTTGAAGAAATCAAGGTGGTCAGCTTTGACATTAAGTATAATATTGATAGTAGGGTTAAATGATAAGAAGCTGTTAGTGTATTCGCAGGCTTCTGTAACGAAAAGGTCAGAACGTCCAACTCTTATATTACCGCCTATGCTGTTAAGTATGCCTCCTACTGAGATTGTAGGGTCAGCATCAGCAGCAAGAAGAATTTCAGTAATCATAGAAGTTGTAGTAGTCTTACCATGAGTACCAGCTACATTTACTGCGGTATGGTAATTCTTCATAATCTGTCCGAGAAGCTCAGCTCTTGTCAGTGTTGGGATACCAGCATCAACAGCAGCTTTAAGTTCAGGATTATCAGGGTGGATTGCGGCTGTGTATACAACAAGGTCAATGTCACCTGTGATATTGTCAGCAGACTGTGGATAAGAGATTATACATCCGTCCTGCTGTAATTCAGTTGTTAAATCTGATATATGTGCATCAGAACCGGATACGGTAAAATGACGATCAAGAAGAATCTTTGCAAGACCGCTCATGCTTATTCCGCCGATTCCGATAAAATGTACATGTATTGGAGTATTAAAATCAATTGTAAACATAGGAATTTCCTTTCTTAAACTAATTCAAGTAAGATTATATGCCTAAAAGCTTTTTTTTTCAAATTGTTTTGTTGTTAAGTACATAAAAAATACTGATTAAGAAATTGTACGAAAAATTATCAAAAAAATGCAAAATTATTTTTACTTAATGGAAAATATATGATATAATTTATACAACTTAAGATAGTAAAATAAACATCAGAGGTGGTAGCATGATTAAAAAAGAAATGATAGCAATGCTGTTAGCCGGTGGACAGGGCAGCAGACTAGGTGTTCTGACGGCTAAGGTTGCGAAACCAGCAGTAGCATTTGGTGGTAAGTACAGAATAATAGACTTTCCATTAAGCAACTGTATTAACTCAGGAATTGATACTGTAGGTGTCCTTACACAGTATCGTCCCCTTCGTCTTAATTCCCATATCGGAATAGGTATTCCTTGGGATCTGGACCGTAATGTAGGTGGTGTAACAGTTCTTCCTCCATATGAGAAGAGTACCAATAGTGAATGGTATACAGGAACTGCTAATGCTATCTACCAGAATCTTGAATATATGGAACAGTACAATCCAGAGTATGTTCTTATATTATCTGGCGACCATATTTACAAGATGGATTATAAGATAATGTTAGATTATCACAAGGCTAATAATGCCGATATTACAATTGCAGCTATGCCTGTTCCAATTGAGGAAGCAAGCAGATTTGGTATAGTTGTTACCGATTCAGACAACAGAATAACAGAATTTGAAGAAAAGCCAGCTAATCCTAAGAGCAATCTTGCTTCAATGGGTATCTACATATTTAAGTGGAGTGTATTAAAGGACGCACTTATTAAGCTTAAGGATCAGCAGGAATGTGATTTTGGTAAGCATGTAATTCCGTATTGCTTCAATAATAATAAGAGGATATTTGCATACGAATATAACAGTTATTGGAAGGATGTAGGAACATTAAGCTCATATTGGGAAGCTAATATGGAACTTATAGATATTATTCCTGTATTTAATCTTTATGAAGAATTCTGGAAGATATATACAAGAACAGATACAATTCCACCACAGTATATTGCGGATAATACATTTATAGAGAAGAGTATTATTGGTGATGGAACAGAAGTATATGGAAGAATATATAATTCAGTAATAGGTTCTGGTGTTACTATCGAAGAAGGTGCCGTAGTCAGAGATTCAATTATTATGAATAATTCTGTTATTGGTAAGAATACAATCGTTAATAAGTCAATAATTGCAGAGGAAGTTGTTATAGGTGACAACGTAGAGCTTGGTGTAGGAGAAGAAGTACCTAATGTTAAACTTCCTAAGATATATAATTCTGGACTTGTAACAATTGGTGAGTGTTCAGTTGTTCCTGATGGAGTTAAGGTTGGAAAGAACACAGCTATATCAGGTGTTACAACTGTTGAAGATTATCCAGATGGATTGTTGCCAAGCGGAGGAATTATTATTAAGGCAGGTGAAGTTGAATGAAAGCAATAGGTATAGTATTAGCAGGTGGTAATAACAGAATGATGCGCGAATTGACTAATAAGAGAGCTATTGCTTCAATGCCTGTTGCAGGAAGCTACAGAGCAATAGATTTCGCACTTAGTAATATGTCGAATTCGCATATCCAGAAGGTTGCAGTAATAACACAGTATAATGCACGCTCACTTAATGAGCATTTAAGCTCATCTAAATGGTGGGATTTTGGTAGAAAACAGGGTGGACTTTATGTGTTCACACCTACTATCACTGCTGAGAGCAGCAGCTGGTACAGAGGAACAGCAGATTCATTGTATCAGAATATAGATTTCTTAAAGTCAAGCCACGAGCCATATGTTGTAATAGCCTCTGGTGATGGAATATATAAGCTTGATTATAACAAGATTCTTCAATATCATATTGAGAAGAAGGCAGATGTTACAGTTGTCGTAAAGAAGCTTGATAATAGAGCAGATATTGGAAGATATGGGGTTGTTGCACTTACAGACGAGGGACGTATAACAGATATTGATGAGAAGCCGTTAGAGACTAATCTTTCAACAGTATCAACAGGTATCTATGTTGTAAGAAGAAGGCTTCTTATTGAACTTCTTGAGAAAGCTGCTGAAGAAGACAGATACGATTTTGTAAGGGATATTCTTGTAAGATACAGAAATATCAAGAAGATATATGGCTATATGCTTGATACATACTGGAATAATATATCATCAGTAGATTCGTATTATAAGACTAATATGGACTTCTTAAAGAGAGATGTAAGAGATTACTTCTTCAAGCAGTATCCGGATATATATTCTAAGGTTGAGGATCTGCCACCAGCTAAGTATAATTATGGGGCAAATGTTTCTAACAGCCTTGTATCCTGTGGCTGTATCGTTAATGGTACAGTGGAGAATTCAGTGCTGTTCAAGAAGATATATATTGGTAATAACGCAGTTGTTAAGAATTCAATAATTATGAATAATGCTTATATAGGTGATAATGCTTATATTGAGAACTGCATAGTTGAAAGCAACAGCACTATAAAAGCTAACTCAAGATATGTTGGCGAGAATGGTGTTAAGATAGTTATTGAGGACAGCCCATCATATTATTAATGCCATTTTGATATTAAATAATTAATAAAAGCCTCCGGTGTATATAACACTGGAGGCTTTGTTAGTTATTTTTATGTGCCGGGAATGCACACTCGCACTATATTCCTTTATTACCCTTTGCTTTGCGGAATTGTGTTGGCGATAAGTGGTTGAGGTGTTTGAAGGCATCACCAAAATAGTTGCTGTTATCATAACCGCATTCAAGTGCAATCTCTGTTATGCTCATATCCGTTTCTAAAAGAAGTTGCTCAGAATGGTTAATTCTTATTGTATTGAGGTATTCCTTAAATCCAAATCCGTTAACAGCTTTAAACTTTTTAGAAAAATAAGATGGGTTCAGATGAAGCATATCAGCTATTTCATCAAGTGTAATATCTTTATTATAATTAAGCATAATATAATTCATAGCCTTTTGTACGGATACATCTGCGATGGATACAGTATCAACAAGGCTTGCAGGGGAAGCAGGCTTGTTATCACAATACCGGCAGAGCAGTATTAACAGATTTTGCAGGTAATTCTTGTATACACAGGGTGAAAGAGCATTACTGTTCTTTCGTTAATCAGAACACTGAATATAGATAGGAATTCGTGCCTGTGATTATCCGGTATTGAGAAGAAGTGCATATAAAATGTATCTTTAAACTGTTCAAAGCCTAGTATGTCGATAAGGTCGCTTATATAATCGTCAGTGAATTCTATATAAAGGCGTTCGTGATAAGCGTTATTAAGATAAGTGGTCTTATGAAGCACGTTATCAGGAATAAACAATATTGTGCCAGCTTCCATACGGTATGTATTATCGTGTATAAACATATTGCACGAGCCATTCATAAGATAATAAAGCTCATAATATGAATGTGAATGGGCAGAGTGCATAGCATAGGCTGAATTATAAATCTGCTGTGATATTTCAAATCTTGAAGCCATAGAATACCTCTTTCGGTGTTGGGTGTGCTATAGGTAAAAAAGTTATTTTGCTAAGGAATAATAGCTTTTATATTTTTAGTATCTGCATTATATGATGTTGGGGTCAAAGGCCCCCACCTATGAGCAAGCTTATGCGGGTTTAGACCCTTTGACTCTGGTATCATTATATAATAATATTACACACGATTAGCTGTAATGTAAATGAATTTATAATTATATATTAATGACAGATTATTAGTGTATACATGTACATTGTGTATATACAATTAGCTTAAAAAGTGTTATTATAAATAAAGCTATAAGTGATTTTAATGTTAAATGATTATAATAGTGAATAACTTTAAAAGAGTAATGAGGAGGTACGCATATGGGTACAGTGGTAAGACTTGAAGATTATTGCAAGTCATTCAAAAGTGCTGAGGTATTAAAGAATATTAACCTGACACTAGAGAGCGGGAAAGTTATAGGACTTAAAGGTAAGAATGGTTCAGGTAAGACAATGCTTATGAGGGCTATAAGCGGGCTTATACTTCCAACATCAGGAAAGGTATACATTAACGATAAGGAGCTTGGCAGGCACATTTCATTTCCGCCAAGTATAGGGATTTTAATTGAGAATCCTTCATTTATAAGCAATTATACAGGTTTTAAGAACCTAAAGATACTTGCATCTATCCAGAACCGTATTAGTGATGATGAGATAAGAGATGCTATAAGAAAGGTCGGACTTGACCCGGACGATAAGAGAACATTTAAGAAATATTCATTAGGAATGAAGCAGAGATTAGGAATTGCGGCGGCTATAATGGAACGCCCTGATATAGTTATTCTTGATGAGCCTATCAATGCACTTGATGAGGCAGGAGCAGGACTTATAAAGGGACTTTTAGATGAGCTTAAAGCCAATGGTTCACTTATAATAATTGCGTGCCACGACACAGAAGAACTTAACTATCTTTCAGATGAGATATACGAAATCTATGACGGCGAAATCACAGGTCATATAGAACACCCAGACGAAAAAGTATCTTAATGAAATAACTGCCATCAGTCTACTAACCTGATGGCAGTTTATTTTTCCAGCACACCTGATAATACACCCAATAATATATTCAATAATACATTGAATAACCTCCCCAAAATCTGTACAATATAAAATAATTATAAATCCCCACCAAAGGAAGGAACAAAATATGTATATAATAGCAGGATTAGGCAACCCAGGAGCACAATACGCAGGAACAAGACACAATGTTGGTTTCGCCTGCATAGATGAACTTGCCGACCAATATAATATAAGTGTAGACACATCTAAACATAAAGGTCTTATAGGAAAAGGTGTTATAGAAGGACAGAAAGTAATTCTTGTAAAGCCTATGACTTATATGAATAATTCAGGCGAGTGTATAAGAGAAGTTATGGATTATTACAAGGCAGATATAGATGATTTAATTGTTATATTTGATGATATAAGCCTTGAACCGGGAAGGTTAAGACTCCGTCCAAAGGGAAGTGCAGGCGGACACAATGGAATTAAGAGCATAATTGCACACCTTGGAAGTGACCAGTTTAAGAGAGTTAAATTCGGAGTTGGGGATAAGCCAAAGGGCTGGGATCTTGCTGACTGGGTTCTTGGAAGATTTCCGGAGGAACTTTATCCAGCTTTAAGAGAGGGAACTAAGAGAGCCTGTGAGGCAGTAGAGTGCATAATGACAGAAGGTATTGAAAGTGGAATGAATAAATTCAATGGATAAGGAGCAGATATTTTGAACACATTTTTTGACCCTGTAAATAATACGGCGGCAGTTGAACAATTAAATAAAGAGCTTGGCAAAGACGGCGGAAGAACTGTGCTTATAAGCGGCTGTATTGATACACAGAAGGTGCACATATCAAGTGCAATAGCATCAGGATATAAGTATATGCTTATTGTTACAAGTGATGAAGCAAAAGCAAGAAAAATGTGTGATGATGCTTCATTTTTTAATAGAGAAGCAATATATTATCCGGCCAAGGATGCCATATTTTATAGTGCGGACGTGCACGGCAACCAGATTACAGGTGAGAGATTAAGGTGTATAAGCCGCATAATCAACCATAGCAGTACAGGCGAGGGTGTGCTTACAGTTGTTACAACTATGGACGGAATTGCAGACAGGCTCATACCTGTCGAAAGATTTAAGGAGGCAGTTATAACCCTTGATTATTCCAGCGAAATAGAACCAGAGAAGCTGGCAAAGAAGCTGGTGGCTATGGGCTTTGTGCGTACTGGAATGGTGGAGGACAAGGGACAGTTTGCAATACGTGGTGGAATTATAGATATTTTCTCATACACAGATGAAGCACCGGTTAGAATTGAGCTGTGGGATACGGAAGTTGATTCTATAAGAATGTTCGATGTTGAGAGCCAGAGGTCGATTGAAAGGCTACAAAGCTACAGCATTTTCCCGGCTACTGAATATATATTTACAGAAGATGAGTTAAAAAATGGTCTGTACAATATTAAGGAAGAGTGTGACAGGCAGCTTGAGTGTTTTGATTATGGTAAGAGAAAGCGTACAAAGGAGCAGATTGAGGCGGGCAATAATCTTAACAAGCTTGTTGCAGATGTCGAGCGTACCGGTAATTATGAGAAGTTCACAGATACACTTGTGGCAGATACAGTTGGACTGGCAGAGTATTTTCCGGAGGAGAATACTCTTGTTGTGTTAGATGAGCCTAACAGGCTGAAAGAATGTAATGAGCTGACATTGTATGAATATAATGAGAGTATGAAGAACCGTCTTGCTGCAGGTTATGTGCTTCCAAGCCAGACTAATAAGGTCAAGGCTATGAATGAGATTATCAGTGATTTGAGGAATAATAAAAAGCTTATATTAACGACACTTGATTATAAGCCTGAGGGCTTTGAGATAGATTATTCTATGTACATCACGGCAAGAAGCATAAGCTCATATAATAACAGTTTTGAGTATCTGGCTAAGGATTTGGAAAAGTACAAGAAAAATGGATATACAACAATACTTGTATGCAGTTCAAGAACGAGGGCATTAAGAATAGTTGATGATCTTGGAAAGCTTGGAATTGCCAGCTTTTACAGCGAGGATTTTAATAAGGATTACGGAAGCGGGCTTATTATAGTGACATATGGGAGCCTGCATAAAGGCTTTGAGTATCCTGTTCTTTCATTTGTTGTTATTGCAGAGAATGATATATTCAGTGCAAGAAAGATGAAGAAGCTTAAGAAGAAAAAGCACGATGGAAAGAACATTGCCAGCTTTAACGAACTTAATATAGGTGATTATGTTGTGCACGAGAGCCACGGACTTGGTGTATACAAGGGAATAGAAAAGATACAGGTAGAAGGTGTTGAGAAGGATTATATTAAGATTGCGTATGCGAATAACGGCAATCTATATGTGCTTGCAACACAGCTTGACCGTCTGCAGAAGTACGCTAATCAGGATACGGAGAAAAAGCCTAAGCTTAACAGTCTTGGTGGTGTTGAGTGGAAGAAGACAAAAGCCAAGGTTACAGGGGCAGTTGAGGAAGTGGCTAAAGAGCTTGTAAGGCTTTATGCGATAAGGCAGAAGGTTGAGGGTTACAGATTTTCACAGGATACTGTATGGCAGAAGGAATTTGAGGAAATGTTTCCTTATGAGGAGACGGATGATCAGCTTAATGCCATTGAGGATACCAAGAAGGATATGGAAAGCGGCAGGGTTATGGACAGACTTATATGCGGCGATGTCGGATATGGAAAGACAGAAGTTGCGATAAGAGCTGCATTTAAGGCTATTCAGGACGGCAAGCAGGTGGCTTACCTTGTTCCCACAACAGTGCTTGCAAGCCAGCATTTTTCAACATTTGAGGAGAGAATGAAAGGCTTTCCTGTTAATGTCGGTCAGTTGTCAAGCTTCAGGACAAGTGCACAGAATAAAAAGACGATTGAAGGGCTTAAGAATGGCACGATAGATGTTGTTATAGGAACGCACCGTGTATTGTCAAAGGATGTGCAGTTTAAGGATCTGGGACTGCTTATTATTGATGAGGAACAGCGTTTTGGTGTTGCACATAAAGAAAAGATTAAAGAATTAAAGAACAACATAGACGTTCTTACATTAAGTGCAACTCCTATTCCAAGAACACTTCATATGAGCCTTGTCGGTATTAGGGATATGAGTGTTCTTGAAGAGCCGCCGGTGGACAGACATCCGATACAGACATTTGTTACAGAACATAATGATGAGATGATAAGAGAGGCGGTTACAAGAGAACTTGCACGAAATGGACAGGTGTATTATGTATACAACAAGGTAAGGGACATTGAGGAACGTGCTGAGTATATACAAAATCTTGTTCCTGATGCGGTTGTTGCGTATGCACATGGACAGATGGATAAGCGTATGCTTGAAAAGATTATGTATGAGTTCGTCAATGGAGAGATAGATGTTCTTGTATCTACGACAATTATAGAAACAGGTATGGATATACCTAACTGTAACACTATGATTATAGAAAATGCTGACCAGTTCGGGCTTTCCCAGCTTTACCAGTTAAGGGGAAGAGTTGGACGAAGTACAAGAACGTCATATGCTTTTCTTATGTACAAAAGGGATAAGATGATATCCGAGGTTGCAGAGAAGAGATTAAGTGCTATAAAGGAATTCTCTGACCTTGGTTCGGGCTTTAAGATTGCTATGAAAGACCTTGAGATAAGAGGTGCAGGAAATGTGCTTGGAAAGAGCCAGCACGGGCATATGGCGGCAGTAGGTTATGACTTGTATTGTAAAATGCTTAATCAGGCAGTCAATAACTTAAAGGGCATAAAGAACGAATACAGTTTTGAAACTACTGTTGATCTGGAAGTTGATGCATATATTCCAGCTTCATATATTAAGAGCGAATACCAGAAATTAGATATCTATAAAAGGATTGCAGCACTTGAAACGAGGGAAGAATTGTCAGATATGAAAGATGAACTCTCAGACAGATATGGAAGTATTCCTTCGTGTGCTTCTAATCTTTTGATGGTAGCACTTATAAAGAGCAAGGCACATAAGATAGGAATTATGGAGATTAAGGGCGAAACTGCCGCTAATCCGGCAGGAGGTGCATCTAACTGGAGAACAGTTATGAATATATATCCTAAGGCTGATATAGATTCTGATGCAATTCCTAAACTTCTTGAAAGCTTCGGTGGGGCTTTGGATTTTAAAGTAAATGGAGTGCCACATTTTATATGGACAGTTACTAAAAGAAAATTTACAAGCCAGAAAGAATACCTTAACGGACTTTTAGATATGATGGATATTATGGAAGATGCAATTAGTACTTTACAAAATTAAATATAGTGGTATAATAATGACAATTTAGCGCTTTAAAGTGTAACGCTTTAAAGTATAATAAAGCGTGTGCAGAAGCATATCAGGCATATGCAATCTTTTCCTGCACACTGATACTAGATTGAGAACACCCGGTGCGCGAATTATTTTCTTAGCTTTTACCGGGAAAGAATGGAGGATTACTATGGAACAGAAAGGCGAGTTAGTATCATTCAGACCAGATATTAAGGTCGTTGATTGTACACTTAGAGATGGAGGTCTTGTTAACAATTTTGAATTCAGCGAAGATTTTGTGCGCGATTTGTATAAGGCAAATGTAGCCGCAGGCGTTGATTATATGGAATTTGGATATAAGGCATCAAAGGAAGTCTTTAAGGTTGAGGATTACGGCAAGTGGAAGTTCTGCGATGAGAAAGATATAAGAGCTATCGTTGGTGATAATGATACAGACTTAAAGATTTCTGTTATGGCAGACGTAGGAAGAACTGATTACAAGAAGGATATAATTCCTAAGTCTGAAAGTGTTATAGATATGGTAAGGGTAGCTACATATATTAATACTATACCTGCGGCTATAGAGATGATTAATTACTGTGCAGATATGGGATATGAAGTTACTATTAATATTATGGCTATCTCTACAGCAAGTGAGAATGAGTTAGACCTTGCACTTGAACTTCTTGCTGCACAGAGCAAGGCAAGCGTAATCTACCTTGTAGACAGCTACGGTTCACTTTATCCTGAACAGATAAGAAGACTTGCAGATAAATATATCAGGATTGCTGAGAAATACGGAAAGAGAGTTGGTATACATGCACACAATAACCAGCAGCTTGCATTTGCCAATACTATTGAGGCGTGCACAATAGGTGTAAGCTATCTTGATGTTACAATGAGCGGAATGGGCAGAGGTGCAGGTAACTGTTATACAGAACTTCTTATGGGCTTCTTAAGAAATCCAAAGTACAGAATTTCACCAGTTCTTAAGTTCATTGAAAATCATATGGTTCCACTTAAGAAAGCCGGAGTTGTATGGGGGTGTGACGTCCAGTATATGATTACAGGAAATGCTAACCAGCACCCAAGAACAGCAATCGCATTCACAGGAGAAGGCAGAACAGACTACGACAACTTCTACACACAGATTACAAGCTATGAATGATCGCGAAAGCAATGAGCCGTGCCAGACATAATGTAAAGACACAGTTGTGCTTGCACAAAATTGTGGCTTTGCATTATGTCTGATAGGGCGAACGCCCGCGTGTCCAGTGCGGCGAAGCGGCGCTGGACTAATAGCGCGGCTCAAAAAGCTGTAAAATACATAAAAAATATACTTGTGAAATTATTAGATAGGCAAAATTTATTGACTTATATAAAATGTGGGTATAAAATATCCCTAATTTAATTAATCGATGGGATCCATTATAGTAAACACCAAAGAAAGAGTGTTATGCCAAGGGGTCAGCGTATTTACTGGTTGTCAGCGGTGTTGTAAGGACATTTTACAGCAAAGCAGACATTTATGGTTGGTATTGCAGAAGCTCCTGACAGTAGGGTGAGTAGACTGTCGAATACGAAAGGAAGTATAAAGTTATGGCAAAGAAAGATATTGATTGGTCTAATTTAGGATTTGGCTATGTAAAGACTGATAAGAGATTCGTAGCTAATTATAAGAATGGAGCATGGGATAACGGTGTTATCACAGATGATGATAAAGTCGTTATCAGCGAATGTGCTGGTGTATTACAGTATTCACAGTCATGTTTTGAAGGTATGAAGGCATACACAACAGAGAATGGTCACACAGTTATTTTCAGACCAGATATGAACGCAAGCAGAATGGCAGATTCCTGTAGAAGACTTGAAATGCCAGTATTCCCAGAAGATAAGTTCGTAGAAGCTATTGCTGAAACAGTAAGAGCTAATGAGGACTGGGTACCACCTTATGGTTCAGGTGCATCACTTTATATCCGTCCATATATGTTCGGAAGCAATCCAGTTATAGGTGTTAAGCCTGCTGATGAATATCAGTTCAGAGTATTTACAACACCTGTTGGACCATACTTCAAGGGCGGTGCTAAGCCACTTACAATCAAGGTTTCAGATTTTGATAGAGCAGCACCACACGGAACAGGTCATATCAAGGCTGGTCTTAACTATGCAATGAGCCTTCACGCAATCGTAACAGCTCACGCAGAAGGATATGCTGAGAATATGTATCTTGACCCAGCTACAAGAACTAAGGTTGAAGAGACAGGCGGAGCTAACTTCCTCTTTGTTACTAAGGACGGCAAGGTTGTAACACCTAAGTCAGATAGTATCTTACCATCTATCACAAGACGTTCATTAGTACACGTTGCTAAGGAATACCTTGGACTTGAAGTTGAAGAAAGAGAAGTTCTCTTTGATGAAGTTAAGGACTTTGCTGAATGTGGTCTTTGCGGTACAGCAGCAGTTATCTCTCCTGTAGGAAAGATAGTAGATCACGGCAAGGAAATCTGCTTACCAAGTGGTATGGACGAGATGGGACCTGTTACAAAGAAGTTATATGAAACTCTTACAGGTATCCAGATGGGTAGAATCGAAGCTCCTAAGGGCTGGATTTACACAGTAGACTAATATTGCTGATGGTTAACAGGCTGGTTAGAAGCTTAGATAACTGGTTTATAGATGTTTATTACAGCTGATAATGTAATTATTATATTCGGTCAGAATGTTAAAAGTACGTTCTGACCGAATTTTTGTGTGATAAATGTATGATTGGTGATGGGGTTAAAGGCATATTCTGCAGCTCTTTAATATAAGCTGTGCAGAATAGTTGTGCAATTAACACTTACACCATAAAATGAAAATATAGATGGAGTAAACATATGTTGTTTAGTAGTAAAGATTTAAGGAAGCTTATAATTCCGCTCATGTTTGAACAGCTTCTTGCAGTACTTGTAGGACTTGTGGATACACTTATGGTATCACAGTCAGGAGAAGCGGCAGTTGCAGGAGTTGCACTTGTTGATAATATCAACAGGCTTATCATACAGGTTATGGCAGCACTTGCGACAGGTGGCGCTGTTGTTTGCAGTCAGTATATAGGTAAAGGCAGGGATGATGAATCGAGAAAGTCAGGAGCACAGCTTGAAACTGTTTTGTTAATATTTTCAGTTATAATGACAGCATTTTCAGTTTCATTTACAAGACCATTACTTAAGGTGATATTCGGAACTGTTGAAGATTCAGTTATGGATTGTGCTGTGTTATATTTTGTGATAACAGCCCTTTCATATCCTTTCCTTGGAATGTACAATGCAGGAGCTGCAATATTCAGGAGCGTAGGCAACAGTAAGGTAAGTATGAATATAAGCATACTTATGAATGTGATTAATGTAGCTGGAAATGCTTTGTTTGTATTCGTATTTAAGTGGAGTGTAGCTGGTGTTGCACTGTCAACAGCACTTAGCCGTGTTGCAGCTGGAATAGTTATGACAGTACTTGTATGCGGAAAGACTAATCCGATAAGAATAGATCATATAAAATATTTTGTTCCAGACTGGATATATATAAAGAAGATTCTGACAATAGGTATTCCATCAGGCATAGAAAATGGTATGTTCCAGATAGGAAAGCTTATGGTTGTAAGTATGGTTGCAACATTTGGAACAGCATCTACAGCCGCTAATTCGGTTGGCTATACAGTTATCGATTTTGCAAATATTCCGGCTTCATCTATGGGACTTGCACTTATCACAGTTGTTGGACAGTGCATAGGTGCCGGTGAGGAAGAACAGGCAAAAATGTATACTAAAAAAGTGCTTAAATGTGCGTATTTCGGCGACTGGATATGTAATATTCCATTATTCTTCTTAGCACCATTTATTGCTTCGTGGTTTAACTTATCAGGTGAGGCAACACAGATTACAGTAATGATTTTAAGATGCTTTAATGTGGTTTCATTATTTATATGGCCGCTTTCATTTACATTATCCAATCCATTAAGAGCGGCGGGAGATGTAAAATTTACAATGACAGCAAGTATTATCTCGATGTGGCTGTTCAGGGTCGGAAGCAGCTACGTCCTTGGCGTAATGCTTGGAATGGGAGTTCTTGGCGTATGGATAGGAATGTTCATTGACTGGGCAGCAAGGTCAGTATGCTTTGTTGCAAGGTTTGTTAGTGGAAGATGGCTTAAGAGAGGGTCATTGGCATAATTATGTAATTAATAGGCGTTTGCGAAACTCAGCAAAATTGATTGTTATTTGTACTGTGAACACAAGTAACCGCAATCACCTAATGTAATTAATAAAGAGAGGTATTATCGGGCCTATGGTATGGGCTTTCTTGACTGGCCAGGTGTGCACGGAAGGAAAGTCCATTTGAGTGGTCTGGCAATGCCTTTTTGTTTTCTAAATATTCTATTGCAATACATAGTGATATGTGGTATTCTATTTATATAGTATCTAATCTAAATATAATAATGTTTGATAGTAATATGTGGCAACCATATCGGAACTATATATGAAATCTAATGGCAATTCGCCAATATAATTCCAATATTTAAAATTTTAGTGCGAATAACTGACTATGGTGGATAAATGATAACCAATGAAAAGGAGGTTTAATGAAGTATCAGAGAGTAACCACACATCTTGCAGAAACAATGTCAAAGCTTGATGTAGATAAAGCAATGAGAGACGACTATGCTAAATGTATATTGGCAGATCCACAGATATTAGCCAATATAGTAAAAGTAATAGTGCCAGAATTCAGGGAATACAGCATAAAAGACATAATTCCCTGCATAGGAGAGACAATAGTATCACTTACAGTTCCGGAAAAGCTGTGCATTAAAATTGAAAGTGATGGAACTGAAGACGTAGATATAGAAGATGGAAAAATTATTTACGACATAAGATTTCCATTGTATTATAATAATAGAACAATTAAAATACTTGTAAATGTTGAGGCACAGAAAAGTATTTCATATACAAAGCTTGGTTATCATATCGAATCAAGAATGGTGTATTATATGGCAAGACTAGTGTCTTCACAGAAAAATGTAGAATTCATAAAATCAAACTATGATGACATCAAAGATGTATACAGCATATGGATATGTATGGATACAGAAGCCGATGAAGACTCTATAATAGAATTAGGCTTGCAGCCAAGAGTAATCTATGGCAATACAAGCTGGCTTCCACAGCGAAGCATAATGAATGGAGCGGTTATAAGAATAAGAAGCAGGGCAGATGTCGAAGAATCAAAAAATAAGCTTATAGCAATGCTGGAAGTATTATTTTCTTGCAGGGCAAGACAGGATAAGATGAACCGGTTAGAAGAATACGGACTTGAGATGACAACAGAATTAGAAGGGTGTGTGAATGATATGTGTAATATAAGTGATTTGCTGGTAGAAGAAAGCGAGGAACGCGGAGAAAGACGAGGAATGGAACGTGGAATGGCACGAGGGGAGAAACAGGCGCGTCTTGACAGCATAAGAACATTAATGAGAAAGTTGAATCAGACAGCAGAAGAGGCAATGGATACGCTGGATATAGAGGAAAAAGATAGGGAGGAATATCGAAAGATATTAAATAAGCAGAAGTAGAGTATTATAACACAGACAGGAGAGAAGATTTGTTAATTAGTGAAAAAATATATAAGTATATGGAACAGAAAGGTATGACACAGAAAGAATTCTCACAGTGCACGGGGATTTCACAAAGCACAATAAGTGATTGGAGAAGAAAAAAGACCAATCCGTCAGCAGATAAAATCTTAAAAATATGCGAGGTGCTAAATATTACACCATACGAGCTGCTTTCAGAGAGCTGGATTAAAGGTGATAAAAATCGTAAGGAAAGTATGGACTACACAATTGTATTGAACAAAGATGAAGAATTGTTACTTAGGGGATTTAGAAATCTTAAGAACAAGCAAAAGGAAAGATTACTTGGATATCTGGAAGCTTTGCAGGAAAGTGATAATTAGAATAATATAGGAAAAACGTATGTTGATATATTGACATACGTTTTATTATGTAATATATATCGTATATGCGATACTAAAAGGAGAAATGCAAGATGGCAGATATAAGTATAATAGCAAGAAGACTTAAGAATGGAAATGTGGAATATGGCTGGAGCGGTAATGGTGGATATTATAGTTCAGTAGGAATTCGTTTGTTAGCCTGGTATGATAACCCAGCAGATGTTGATTATCTTTTCGGATTGGGACAGACAAGATTAATAGGTAAAAAAGGTAGCGAAAATGGAGGGTTTCCTGCATATTTGACACACTCACCTATAGGAAAAGAGTTTTGGATTGGAGAAACTGAGCAGGATATATTTAATGAAATAATGACGGATTATACATATTTTTATGATTTAGATAACGAATGGTATTATATTACGAGAGGACCATTTCAGATTAAAATTCCATTAGGATTGATAAATAATAACCTTGATGAAAATAATGATGAATTTAAATATATTTTAACAGTAGGGGATAAAGTGCTTAGGTATATAATGGAAGAATATAGAGTTACACATCCAGAGTTTAATGATTTTATTATAAATGAAGGTTATGATTGGAAAACAGTTGTAGAAGATATTATTGAAGATGATAAATTATTGATTATGAATTTATACAGTAAATATAAGGCAATATATCAGTATTTTGATGATTGGATTGTTATAAAAACTGATGAGAATTACGAGGACATTACTGAAATTATTGCAAAGAAAAAAGAAAAGCATCATATTGAAACTAATGTGTGGTAATTAAATTGTTAATATCAAGATTACGGTTGTACCGGTATACAATTAAAATTTAAGATGTTTTTCATACAATCTTCATTAATTTTGTACAAAATATCTAAAATGTAATTATATATTTCGCTGAAAATATAAAAAATGTCCAAAATAAAGTTGATTTTTATACACGAAAATGAGATACTTAGAGAAACGTTCGTTAAGGTGAGCCTGACGAATACAACGGCTAAGCCGTAATATTATAAGGAGGTATGTTATGAAGAAGAACAGAAAAAGACTTATGGCAGCATTTATGGCAGTTCTTATGGTGTTGACATTAGTCCCAACATGGCTGTTGGGTGGTATATTTGCTACAACAGCTAAGGCAGATGATGATGTGACATTAGGCTACACATTTAAAGAAGCTGATCTTAGTAAAGATAAATCATCATCGTCAGCAGAAATAAAAGATGGAGATGGTATAGTTTATGAAGTGACAGCTGTTAAAGGAAAAGGGGAAGAATTTTCAATAGCAGGAAATACTTTAAAGCTTAAGGGTGTTAAATCACAGGCAAATGGAGATGTTCCTACTGAAGATTATGGATATGTCAAAATATCTGTAAAAAAAGACTGTACAAAGATAAGTATAGATTATTATATAGAAAGTACAGGTGATTATGCAAATTGCGTAAAAGTCAGTAAAGATGGAACAGTGACTGTAATTGCAAGTAATAAAGCTGTAACAAATAAAGTGTTAGCAAATGAAGAAATTACAGATGTTAAAGCCGGTGATGTAATATATTTATATGCTAATAAAGCTAAAAGATTAAAAATAACTGGTGAAGATGCAATTAAAGTAACAGGTGCTTTTAAATATATTGCAGCACCAGATGCAACAAAGTCAGTTGTAACTGCGACAAATAGTGCAGAAGATGCAACAAAGGTAACAGTTGATGTAAAGGATTTAGCTGTTAATGAAAAAGGGCCAGATGTATATTATTTATTACAGAGAGCTAAGGTTGCATATGGTTCAGATGCTACTCCAGATTGGACTAAGGCAGAAGAAGTAAGCACATATACAGGTAAGGAAACATCATTTACATATGAAGATACATTAAGCAAGTCTGGTACATATTATTACAGAGTTGTTGGTAAAGGTGTAGCTGCTAATGATTCAGAAGGTACAGCAACAACAGCAGGTGTATCATATGAAGCTGATGTTAAGGTTAGTGTAACAGGTGATGTTAATAAGTTAACTGCAACATGGGCAGATATCGAGACAGCAACATCTTATAATGTATATGTTTATAAGAATACAGAGGCGTGTCCAAGCACACCAACAAAGACTATTTCAACAGAAGAGATAGCAGCATTTAAAGAAGCTAAGACAGATATATCTTATACAGCAGAAGGACTTACAGCAGGTGTTAAGTACAATGTAAAGGTAGATGCTGTAAGAGAAGCAGGTGTAAAGAGTGGTGAAGTAGTTACAGTAAGAGTATTAGAGGACATTGATACATCTAAGGCTATTACAGGTATGAAGCTTGTTAATCAGGAGTCAACACTTCCTGTAACAGTAATTAGAGATAAGAGTGAAATTACAGCATTCCAGCCAGCAACAACTGGTGGCGTTTCATCAAAAGGTTTTGCTAATACATCATATGTTATATTAAATGACCAGATTGCAGCAGATAAAGATTTTACACTTACAGCAGATGTAACAGTAAAGGCTAATCCGGCATCATCAGGAAGTGGTGTGTATGTTGGTGCATTTACAGACATTGAAAAAGCTGCAGCTAAGCTTTATGCGGTTGGATTTAGAGGAGCTAATAGCGGTGTTTATGATATGGTATACTATAGAAATAAAGCTGATAATAGCTACTCTGGCGGTAAGTATAATAGTACTGTTAATGCTTATACACTTGATACAACATATTCTGTAACAGTAACAAGAGAAAATGGCAGTTATACTACAGCAGTAAAATCAGCAGATGGTAAGGTCGATTTAAAGAGCGTTAGTGAAGAACCATCAGCAGACCTTAAGGGTGCTGTTAATGTAGGTTTTGCTATAATAGGAACTACAGCAGTTGTTAATAACTTAAAGGTAGTATCTGGTTCTGATACATTAATTGATGCTTCTACATTTGAAGGTTCGTTCTCACCATTTAGTAACAATTGGGATTCGTATGAAGGAACATCAGTTACAGAAGCAGTAAATGATAATGAAAATGGTAAAGTTAAGGTAACAGTTGCAGGTGAAATTGGTACATATGGTGCTGGTTCAATAGATGTTAATATGTACAATGAAGCTGGTGAACTTAAGGATACAAAGACAGTAACAGCTTGGAACACAACTTCTAATACAGTTGAATTCGAGCCAGAGGCAAGTGGAACATATTATTTTGAAGCAGTTGCTAAGAGAACAGGTGTTGCGAAGACATATGCATCAAGCAAGTATAAGTCAGAGGGATATATGCTTCCTCTTAAGGCAGCTGTATTACAGTTAAGAACAGCTGAACAGAGTAAGATTGAAGTGACATGGGATGCAGTTCCAGAAGCTACAGCTTATAAGGTTGAGTACAAAAAAGAAGGTGCAGCTGAATTTACATTCTTAGAAGAAACAACTAACCTTTCAGCAAAGACACCATCATTAACAGTAGGCGATGTTTATATATTCAGAGTAACTGCTGTTAGAAGTGTAGATGGACAGACAAAAATGTCTAACGAAGCACAGTTAAAGGTTGCAGAGCATGAACAGTTTACATGGAAGTTCTCTGCATTTGGACAGGGTGTTTCAGTAAGCAATGACAATCTTTCAGATAAAGATAAATCAAAGAATGGCTACTCAGGTGGCGTTAATACAGATGAAGGTATAGTAAATGTATGGTCGCTTGATAGTAAGGGTAAGTTAGTACCAGCTTCTACAGATGGTGTTGCATTCTACTATGCTACAATACCAACTAATAAGAACTTTACACTTACAGCAACAGCTAAGGTTAATAACTGGAAGTATACTAATGGACAGGAAGGTTTCGGCCTTATGGCTGCGGATGCAGTAGGCAATAATGGAGATTCATCAGTATTCTGGAATAACTCATATATGGCATCAGTTACAAAGGTAGAATACTATAGTAATGTTGATGAAGAGACAGGTGAAGCTACAGTAAGTAAGACTTCTGGCGAAAAGATATCTATGAAACTTGGTATTGGTTCACAGGAAAAGATTGGTGTTAATAAGAATAATCTTAGCAAGTTATTAGATAATGACTCAGATACAGTTAATAATGAATTTAAGACAACAATGTCAACACTTGAAACTTCTAAGTTAGGTTCTGCAGCAGGAACATTTAACCTTATTGGAAACTATTCTAATACAGATGCAACATTTGAAGGAACAACAGTAGAAAATCCAATAACAGAAGTTAAGTTAACAATTCAGAAGAATAATACAGGTTACTTTGTAAGCTATACAGATGCTGAAGGTAACACAACAACAAAGAAGTATTACGATACAGAAGCATTAAGCCAGATTGATTCTGATAATGTTTATGTAGGTATGTTCGCTTCAAGAACATTTGATGTTACATATAGTGATATTTCACTTACAACAATTGATCCAGCAGACGATGCTCCAGCAGAAGAAAGACCTGTTGAATATAAGGATATTCAGGTGAGTGTTACATCTTCTTCAACAGCTAGTTCAGAAGATTATACATTTAAGGGAATGTCTAATGCTGATGGACACGTTGTAGTAACAAAGGGTGATGATGTTATAGGGGAAACAGATGTTACAGCTAATGAATCATTTACAATTGATACAAAGCTTGTAGCAGGTGATAATAAGTTCGTTGCAACATTTACACCAGATGAAAACTTTAAGTTCGGTGAATATGAGCTTCCAACATCATATGATCCAATTGAAGTTTCAAAGATAGTAACATATGCTTACTTTACAGGAGATCTTATATATGTAAGTGCAGATGCTACTAAAGCAGTTGATGAAGCAAAAGCTAATGAAACATATTCAGCAAAGGCTCAGATTAACTCAGGTAAAGGAACTAAAGATAATCCAATTGATATTTACAATGCGGTAGCATATGCAAGACCAGGTCAGAAGATTCTTCTTCTTGATGGAGATTATAAGGTAGCTAATAATTTATTAATACCATTTGGTATTGATGGTACAGATGAGAAGCCTATATATCTTATGTCAGAGTCATCAGATTCAAGAGTTGTTCTTGATTTTGAAGGAACTACAGGAGAAGGTATTACACTTTGTGGTAATTATTGGTATATTCAGAATGTAGATGTTACTAATTCAGCGAATGGTAAAGATGGTATTCACGTATGTGGTAGTCACAATGTACTTGATACTGTTAATACATATAAGAATGGTAACACAGGTATTCAGATTAGTAGATATTCATCAGCTCAGGATAAGGCTGATTGGCCAGCATATAATACAATTAAGAATTGTACATCTCATAATAATGCAGATGCTGGTTATGAAGATGCTGATGGATTTGCAGCTAAGTTAACAATCGGTAAGGGAAATGTATTCGTTGGTTGTATTGCACATCATAATGCAGATGATGGTTGGGATTTCTTCGCTAAGGTTGAAACAGGAAATATTCCATCTGTAGTAATTATGAATTGTGTAGCATATGGCAATGGTTATATTGAGAGCGAAAATGGTTTAATCGATGCAGGTAATGGTAATGGATTTAAGATGGGTGGTTCAAGCCTTCCAGGAAGCCACGTTATTATTAACAGTGTAGCATTTGATAATAAGGCAAAAGGTATTGATAGTAACTCTTGTCCAGATAATGTAGTTGTTGGTTGTACATCATTCAACAATGAAAACAGCAATGTAGCATTATATACTAATGATGCTAAGAATACTAATTATAGAACAAATGGTATAATTTCATACAGAAATGCTTATGTTAAGGTTGCTGATAATTTAAAGGCTAGAGGAACTCAGGATACAGCTAAATTATACGATGCTACAGATTACTATTGGTTATCAGCATCAGGTGATGCTAAAGAAGCAAGTACATTATTAACAGATGCTAATTTTGTAACTCTTAATACAAATGATGTTAAGGTAACAAGAAACGCTAATGGCACAATAAATATGAATGGTTTGGGAATGTTAACAGCAGATACTAGAAAAGCTCTTGGTGTTGGTATTGGAGCAGATAGTCTTGATAAAGCACCACAGCTTACATCAGAAGGATATGCATTAGTAATTGATGCATTAGGATATGATGAAGCGAACAGAGTTTTAGGTTTATCATTAGAATCAGCATTTATCCTTAGAGATGGTGCAGAAGGTGCGTTAACAGGAGATTCTAATAATATTGCAGTAATGGTTGTGCTTCTTTTAGCAAGTATGGCTGTAGCAGGAGGTGCTATAGTATATAGTAAGAAAAGAAAAGTTGTAAGCAAGTAATTATTGTAGATTATTTCTTATAACACATCTTAAAAAGATATGTTTCTAAAACCTAATATATAGTAACAAAAACTGCCACTTTATGATTAACATAAAGTGGCAGTTTTATTTTTTTATAGATTTTTTGATTCTTATGTGATAAAATTTAGTCTGAAAAAGTGAATTGAAACTATAATAAAAGAGGTGTTATGCGATGAGTGAAGTTTCAACAATGGAAAGAGTAATTCGTTCTGATGTATCAATGGAAGAATGTAAGAAGATAGAGAAGGTTCTTAGAAAGAACAATATTTCATATTTTGAAAGATGGAAGTTACATACAGGGCTTCTTAGATTTCTTAATAATGATAAGAATGCCAAATGTGATATTTTAGTTCATATGGATTCCTTTGAGAGAGCTAAAGCACTGCTTGCGGCAGGAGGCGTTATGGACGAATC
>ENA-ORSI01001027-ORSI01001027.1-human-gut-metagenome-genome-assembly--contig:-NODE-1027-length-26509-cov-8.420655_pt1 | contig 26509 bp, 25 predicted proteins | sample MGYA00242187_ERZ509154 | MGnify/ENA primary metagenome ERZ509154 (study PRJEB26280, sample SAMEA2338627) | human gut metagenome | biome: human gut; feature: human-associated habitat; material: faeces...
ACCGTGCTGCTCGCCAGCCGCGTGGTCGAGGGCATGGGCGTGGGCCTCATGTCGGTCATCGGCCCGTCGATCATCGCCATGTGGTTCCCCGAGAGCAAGCGCGGCCTGCCCACGAGCATCTGGGCGGCGTACCAGATGTGCGCGCAGGCCATCATGTTCTTCCTTGCCGGCGTGCTCACGCTCAACTTCGGTTGGCAGGGCATGTGGTGGTTCGGCCTCGCGTTCTGCGTGGTGGCGCTCGTGTTCTACGTCATCTGCGTGAAGACGCCACGGCCTGAGGAGAACTACGCCGACGTCGAGAGCGACGACGTGTCCATCGTCGAGGGCGTGAAATCGCCGTTCTCGTGGATCATGTCGCTTTCCACGATGCTCTTCTGCATCGGCTGCTTCGGCTTCGTGAACTGGATCGCCACCTACTGGGCGAGCGTTCCGAGCATCGGCGAGAGCGCCAACATGTGGGTCGGCTACTTCTCGCTCGGCGGCGTGGTGGCGGCCGTCATCATCGGCGAAGTGATCTTCGGCAAGGTGTTCCGGAACTTCGCCCTGAAGCTGGTGGCGGTGGCCATCGGCGCCATCTTGTACTATCTGGTGTACCAGGTGGTCATCTGGCTGGGCCTGAACACCGACGACATGAAGCTCATCACCGCCCTGATCGTGGCGGCTTTCCTGGCCATCCCCTACTGGAAGGGGAAGTACGCCCACGTCAAGGTGCCCGCCGGGAGCGCCAATGCCGGAGCAAAAACAGGAGGGGATCAGGATGCTTGAGATCAAGGAGATCTGGAAGACGTTCAACGCCGGGACGGTCAATGAAAAGCAGGCCCTCCGGGGCGTCAGCCTGACGCTGAAGGACGGGCGGGCCGTGAAGGACGCCTCCCGGCTGTGCGAGGGCGACGTGCTGGTGACGCAGGTTCATAAGGGAACATTCACTTCAATCGTAAAAAACATCAAATAACAATCAAGATATGCCCGTACCCAAGAAAAAAGAAACCTACTCGCAGGCCATGGCCCGCCTGGAAAAGATTGTCAACCAGATTGACAACAACGAACTGGAGATTGACCAGCTGGCCGAGAAAATCAAGGAAGCCAACGAAATCATCGCCTTCTGCGAGAGCAAACTGACGAAAGCCGACCGGGAAATCGAAAAAATACTGGCCGAAAAGCAAGAAAGTGAAGAATAAAGAGTATTTTTGCCTGAGAACAAAAACGTAAGCAAGTTATGAGTACAATGAAGCTGAGGCAACAGGTGTTGCAGGATGTCATTTCCCTGATGGACAAGGACTGGGCTATGGATGTGCTTCAAGCCTTTCTGCAAGATTTGAAGGAAAGGGAGAAAGACGGACGTATCCCGGGATTGCCTTATACGGAGGAGGAACGGAGGGAAGACCTGATACAGGCCGAAAAGGAGATTGTGGAAGGGGAAGTCACTCCATGGGAAACCTTTAAAGAGGAGATGCAGGCATGGTAGTTATCGTGCGAAAACGGAGCGAAGAGGCAAATCCGTGAGATATTCGATTATTATCGTACAGTAGCAAACCGCAAAGTTGCCAAGAAGATTGTTTCTAAGATCAGTGAAACAATTGATCTGCTGACCGTTCATCCCCATATAGAGGGCATTTTGTCAGGTTATGCAGATTTGCCGTTCACATACCGATCCATCGTCGCACATCCGCATTATAAGGTCATCTATCGTGTGGAGGATGACAAGGTGATTGTCATATCCGTATGGGATTGCCGTCAGGACCCTTCGGGATTGGACAATGAGCTTCAAGAGGAATAATTTGGACAACAACATATAACATCATAAAATTATGAAAGAAATTGATTGGTCAAATCTGTCCTTCGGATACATGAAGACAGACTACAACGTGAGAATTTATCATCGTAACGGTCAGTGGGGCGAGCTGGAAGTATGCAGCGAGGAAACCATCCCCATGCACATGGCAGCTACCTGTCTGCACTACGGACAAGAAGCCTTCGAGGGCCTGAAGGCCTTCAAGGGCAAGGACGGCAAGGTGCGCATCTTCCGCCTGGAGGAGAACGCCGCCCGCCTGCAATCTACCTGCCGCGGCATCCTGATGCCCGAACTCTCGACCGAACGTTTCCGTGAGGCCGTGCTCAAGGTCGTGAAGCTGAACGAACGCTTCATCCCGCCCTACGAGAGCGGTGCGTCGCTCTACATCCGTCCGTTGCTGGTGGGCACAGGGGCACAGGTAGGCGTAAAACCCGCCAATGAGTATCTGTTCCTGATTTTCGTCACGCCCGTAGGCCCGTATTTCAAAGGCGGATTTGCCACCACTCCCTACGTCATCACGCGCAAGTACGACCGTGCGGCTCCGCTCGGCACCGGTACGTTCAAGGTGGGCGGCAACTATGCGGCCAGCCTCCGCGCCAGCAAGGAAGCCCACGAGGGCGGCTACTCTGCTGAGTTCTACCTCGACGCCAAGGAAAAGAAATACATGGACGAATGTGGTGCCGCCAACTTCTTCGGCATCAAGAACAACACCTACATCACGCCGTTGTCCACCTCTATCCTGCCCAGCATCACCAACAAGAGCCTGATGCAGCTGGCCGAGGACATGGGCTTGAAGGTAGAGCGTCGTCCTATCCCCGAGGAAGAACTGGCTACGTTCGAAGAGGCGGGTGCCTGCGGTACGGCCGCCGTCATCAGCCCCATCCAGCGCATCGACGACCCCGAGAACAACCGCTCCTACGTCATCTCGAAGGACGGCAAGCCGGGCGAAATCAGTACAAAACTCTATCACAAGCTACGTGCCATCCAGTATGGCGACGAGCCCGATGTTCACGGCTGGGTAACGATTGTGGAATGACAAACTGATTTATGGGAAAAGGAAAATTAGCGAAATTTGCAGATATGGCACGTTATCCACACGTGTTCGAGTATCCCTACTCGGCGGTGGACGACGTGCCATTCGACATGAAAGGCCGGTGGGGCGAGGCGTTCTTCAAGAACGACCGCCCCATTGTGCTGGAATTGGGTTGCGGCCGCGGCGAATACACCGTGGGCCTGGGCCGACTCTTCCCCGAGAAGAATTTCATCGGAGTGGATATCAAGGGGGCTCGCATGTGGACGGGAGCTACCGAGTCGCTGCAGGCGGGCATGACCAACGTGGCCTTCCTGCGCACCAACATCGAAATCATCGACCGCTTCTTTGCCCCGGGCGAGGTGAGCGAGATATGGCTCACCTTCTCCGACCCGCAGATGAAGAAGGCCACCAAGCGGCTGACGTCCACCTACTTCATGGAACGCTACCGCCGCTTCCTCGTGGACGGCGGACTGGTGCACCTCAAGACGGACAGCAACTTCATGTTCACCTACACCAGGTACATGGTGGAGCACAACCACCTGCCCGTCGAGGTGATGACCGAAGACCTCTACCACTCCGGCCTGGCCGACGAGATACTCGGCATCCGTACCTATTACGAACAGCAATGGCTGGACCGTGGGCTCAACATCAAATACCTCCGCTTCCGCCTGCCGCACGAAGGCACCCTCACCGAGCCCGACGTGGAAATTGAGCTGGACGACTACCGGAGCTACAACCGCAGCAAGCGGAGCGGACTTCAGACAAGCAAATAAAAAAACAGATGTATTATGACTCTCTATCCGAAACTCATTCTCGACGCACTGGCCACCGTGCGCTATCCGGGTAACGGCAAGAACCTTGTCGAAGCCGAAATGGTGGCCGACAACCTGCGCATCGACGGTATGAAGGTCAGCTTCTCGCTCATCTTCGAGAAGCCCACCGATCCCTTCATGAAGTCCATGCTGAAATCGGCCGAGACGGCCATCCATACCTACGTGTCGCCTGACGTGGAGGTGACTATCAGTACCGAAAGTCGCCAGGCGGCTCGCCCCGAACCGGGCAAGATGTTGCCGCGCGTGAAGAACGTCATTGCCGTATCCAGCGGCAAGGGTGGGGTGGGCAAGAGCACCGTGGCCGCCAACCTGGCCGTGGCCCTCGTGAAGCTGGGCTACAAGGTCGGCCTGCTCGACGCCGACATCTTCGGTCCCTCCGTCCCCAAGATGTTCCAGGTGGAAGACGCCCGTCCCTATGCCGAGCGCATCGACGGTCGCGACCTCATCATTCCCATCGAGAAGTACGGCTTGAAACTGCTTTCCATCGGCTTCTTCGTTAACCCCGAGCAGGCTACCTTGTGGCGTGGCGGCATGGCCAGCAACGCCCTGAAACAACTTGTGGGCGATGCCGACTGGGGCGACCTGGACTACTTCATCCTTGACACCCCTCCGGGCACGAGTGATATCCACTTGACACTGCTTCAGACACTTGCCATTACGGGCGCCGTCATCGTCAGCACGCCGCAGCAGGTAGCCCTGGCCGACGCGCGCAAGGGCGTGGACATGTACACCAACGAGAAGGTGAACGTGCCCATCCTGGGGCTGGTGGAGAACATGGCGTGGTTCACCCCTGCCGAGCTGCCGGAAAACAAGTACTACATTTTTGGTAAGGACGGTTGCAAGCAACTGGCCGAGGAATTGAAGGTGCCTTTGCTAGGCCAAATCCCCATCGTGCAGAGCATCTGTGAGAGTGGTGACAAGGGTACGCCCGTAGCTCTCGACTCGGAAACCGTTACCGGTCGTGCCTTCCTGCAGCTGGCTGCTGCCGTGGTGCGCCAGGTAGACAAGCGTAACATCGAGATGGAACCTACACGGATTGTGCAGGTGAAGAAATAAGCATTCACCACAGAGGACACAGAGTTTTTATTTGTACCGAACTCTGTGCTGCTCTGTGGTGAACCAATTATGTAAAAGAGAGAATTTTCTATTGCAGGCGGAACACGATGGGGAAAGCATACTTTACGTTTACGGGCTTACCGTCCTTGGTGCCGGGTGCCCAGTCGGGCAGGGTGCTGGCTATGCGGATGGCTTCGGCGTCCAGGAGGGGGTCGGTGCCTTTGATAACTTTGGCTTGGGTCGCCTTGCCTTCGGTGTTGATGATCACCTGCACCACTACTCTTCCCTGTATGCCCTTGGTTTGAGCCTCGGTCGGATATTTGATGTTGCGTGCGATGTACCGCATCAAACCTGACATGCCGCCGGGAAACTCGGGCATCTTGTCCACGGTGTCATAGACTTCGCCCGTCACGGGAGGTTCCTGCTTCCGGTAGCCCACCACCACCGTCTCGTCTATCTTGTCCACCGGTTCCATCACCTTCTCCGGTTCGGGTGTCAGGCGGAACATGACGGGGACGGTGAATTTCACGTTCACCGGCTTGCCTTTCTGCATGCCCGGTTCCCAGTTGGGCATGCTGCTGATGACGCGGATGGCTTCGGCATCCAAGGCGGGGTCCACGCCGCGCAGGACGCTCACATTGCCGATGCTTCCGTCCTTGGCCACCACGAACTGTACGGTGACGCGTCCCTGCGTCCCTGCCTTGTGGGCCGCTTCGGGGTAGCGGATGTTTTTGCCCAGGTATTGCATCAGGCCCGGCATGCCTCCGTTGGGGAAGCGAGGCATCTTTTCCACGACTTCAAAGACTTCCTCATCGCCATCGGTGGCAGCGGGAGCATTTATGACGTTCTGTGGCTTCAGGACGATGACCATGTTGTCGGGGTCCATCTTGGCGAGGTCTTCGGGTCTTCCGCCCCAGCCCAGTGTCTGTCCATCCTTTCCTGTGTATAGGAAGACGATGCCTGTTTGGGAGGAGGTCTCTACGCGAAACTCGCCGTTGGTGTTGGTTATGCTTGCGGTCGTAGACTGGAACTTCCGGTCGGTGATAATCTGTACGTCGCCCAGCGGATTTCCAGCTTCGTCCACCATCTTTCCTTTATAGGTTACCTTGTCGGACTTCTCCTGCTGGGGCAGGGGAGTGGCTTGTGGCTGTGCCTCGGGTGTTTGGGCAGGGGTGACAGCTTCGATGACATCGGTTGTGATCTTCTGTGTGGCGCGTGCCACGGCCTCGATGTTGCTGACAATCATCAGCAGGGCGGCCAGCGGGAGAAACATCAGGTACTTGGTTCTCCCTATTGCTCGGGTTCTTCGTTTGTTCATCATCATGATACGTTTTTTTAAGGGTAAGACATTGAAACTATTATATATGGTTGCTGCAGCCTTATGATGTGACAAACCCAACAGGTGATATTGGTAGGTACGCGAGTCGTGGCCGGTCTCCAGAACCTTTTCATCGGCCAGATACTCCAGGTTGGTCCGTATCTCCCGCTTCATGAGCCAGGCAAAGGGGTTGAACCAGCAGACGATGCACGCCAGCTCTCCTATCAGCACGTCGATGGAATGCCATTGGCGGGCATGAGTACACTCATGAGTCAATATCTCGTGCAGTTCTTCGGCAGTATGCGTACCGGGACAGACAAATATCCAGTGGAAGAACGAGAACGGGCCTTCCGGTCGCGGAAGCAGGTGTACGGTAGTCCCGTCTATTTTCTGCGTAGGGCAACGACGTGCCAGGCGGACGATGCCTGCCAGCTGGACCAGACAACGCACGGCCAGCAGGACTGCCACAGCCCAGTAGGCCATGCCGATACCGTCGGCCATCAGCAGCTTCCCGTCGGTTTCCGTCTGCACCGTGGGAGTGATTTCCGGCAAGACCACGGTTGCATAGAGGTCGGCCACGGCCACCATCGGTTCCTGCCGCTCGACCCAGGTCTGGATGTTGAACAGCGGTACCACAGCCGACACGGCAAAGAAGCACAGCAGGGCCGTCCGTCTCCAGACGAAGAACGTATCCTTGTAGAAAAACAGCCGGTAGAAGGCATAGAACAAGGCAATCGCTACATTGATTTTCAGAAAATAGACCATCGTATCAGTGGTGAATGATTAATGAATAATGGTAATGACAAGAGACGAGAAGCTGGCTGGCGGTTTGCAATGCGCGCCGCCCACCGTTCACCGTCCATCACTTTTCTTTACCTTTCTCTATCATCTCAATAATATCTTTCAGTTCCCCGGCCGAGATTTTCTGATCTTTGGCGAAGAACGACACCATTTCCTTGTATGAATTGGCAAAATAGTTGCGCACAAAGCCGCTCATGAACGTCCGCTTGTACTCACTTTCCGGAATCAGCGGTTTGTAATAGTAGGCATTTCCCACATGCGACGGCTTCACATACTGTTTCCGCTCCAGGTTCTTCACTACCGAAGCCACCGTCGTATAGGGAGGTTTCGGTTCGGACATCTCAGCCAGAATGTCTTTGATGCAACAATTCTCCAGTTTCCAGATGTACAACATCACATCTTCTTCTTGTTTCGTTAATTTTTCCATGGAATAAAGTTTTAAAATTGAATTCACCGCAAAGCTACGATTAAATCGTAATATAGCAATAAGCAGAGCGTTAATAAGTATAAAAGAGTAGAAAATATTTTCGGGAAGCACAAAGGGCACAAGCTGTTCCTCCCATCAAGCATGACAGAAGACAGCCGGTACAAACCATCACCGGCACTTCCGATTTTCCTTGAAAGATTTGCTTTTCTCGTCCGAAATCACTATCTTGGACAACAGATAAACTGACAGCCATGGCACAACTGAAACTTCCGCATCTCTCCGACAACGAACAAGCCCTGCTGTACCAGAAACTCAACCAGTACAACCGGGGAAGAGCCTCCTACAAAGAGGCCGGTGCCTACCTGCTCGTGCTTCCGCGCGAAGGCAAACCCCTGTACACCCTTTGGATTTATGCGCCCCTGCCCAGCCGGCAGTCCATCTTCTACCTCTGCGACCTCTCGGCCGACATCCACGAAGCCCTGCGCATGGCCAGCACCCTCTGCTTCTACTCCACCCGCTGCCTGTTTCTCATGGAATACAACGCCAAACGCATGCAAAGCAAAGGCGAGGACCTGATTCCCTTCGGCAAATACCGCGGCCACTTCCTGCACGAGATTCTGAATATCGACCCGGCCTACATCGGCTGGATAGCCTACAAGTTCGAACCCCGCACCCCCAAGCAGGCCCGCCTCGCCCTGATAGCCCGCATCTACTACACGGCCTATCAGGACATCCAACGCAGGAGAATGTATCAGAAACCTACAGGCAGCTTCCTCGGGAAAGAGGGGGACAGGCTGGAAAACCTGACACTGACGGTGACCGCCGTACGGATAGAAGACAATCCCTACCGGACCTGCGTACGCAACGGAACTCCCTTCTTCTACGTCCGCCAGCAGCTCCGGCTGAAGGATGGGTCGGGCAACTGCGTCGCGCTCACCGTCAACGCCCGCACCGCCAGCCGCCACTCGTGCACGCTTCCTGCCACGGAGCACGCCTTCCAAGTGGGCGAAACCCTGAAAATAGCCTCGGCACGGGTGGCCCGCACCTACATGGTGGGACGTACACCGTACACAAGGCTGCACTACGTCCGACTGCTGTAACATCCTATTTCTTCACGAAGCTGTCGGGATAAGTCGCACGGTTCACCTGCCGCCCGCCAGCCAGGTCAATCCACGTATCAAACGTACGCCGGCCTTCCTTCAGCACGATGACACGTGCGCCGTTGGACAGGTGGTTGTAAACGGTGTTTCCGCCCGTATAGCGTCCGTAGGCCAGCAGGATGCCATGCCACATCACGGCATAGTCGTTGTCATGGTCGTGCCCCACGAAGACGCCCATCACATCGCCCGCCTCCTTCATGGCAGTGAACATGCCCGTATTCAAAGCGGGTGCACAAGCTTTCTCCATGCGTGTACCCACCAGAATGGCCCCTTCATCGGAAGCAGCCCGGTTGAATTCGGGTAGCGGAATGTGAAAGAAAGACAGGGCTGGCAACGGCTGTCCCCCGTTGGCCTCCGTAAACGCAGCACTCTGGCGGCGGTAGTTCTCCACCTGGTCGAACGTCAGCCAGTCGTACCCCTTCACATCCTCCAACTTGGAATACGAATGGGAATCGAAGAAATAGAGCACGGCAGCATGACCGCCTTTCCCGTCGGACGACTGCACCGTCAGCGTATAATCCGGCGAAGCCTGCCCGGCACGGTCGGGCATCAGGCAGCCCGGTACGGAGCGGATGAGGTCGTACAGCTGTGTACGGGTCATGCCCTGCTCGTCGTCATGATTCCCGAACGTTACAACAAACGGCACCTGATGGGCCGATACCCGTTCGAGCACCGTCCGCATCCCCTTGTCGGCAGGTGCGGCATAGATGACGTCGCCCGTCAGCACCACCAAGTCGGGACGCTCCGCCTCCAGCACTTCATCGATACGCTCCAACGCGATGTCCGAGGCCGGATTGCCATACTTGAAATGCACGTCGGTAAACTGGACAATCTTGAACTCACTCGCCTGGTTGAACTTCAAGGTAGCGCTCTGGGCATACAGGGTGACCCACCCCATCCCCAGCAGAAACAGGAAAGACAAAATACGTTTCATGGGAAAAGAAACCAAAGAAATAAATTATGAATCGTGAACAATAAACGCCGATACCTCAAACCTATTCTTTCACCACCAGCACCGTCGCATACGCCGAAATGCCTTCCTCGCGGCCTGTGAAGCCCAGCTTCTCGGTCGTGGTGGCCTTGATGGACACGTCGTCCTCGTCGACCCCCATCACGCGGGCCAGCGTCTGCTGCATCTCGGGGATGCGTGCCTTCAGCTTGGGGCGTTCGGCACAGACGGTAGCGTCGATGTTTCCCACCGTGTAGCCCTTGGTGGCAATCAGTTCCACGGTCTTCTTCAGCAGAATCTTGCTGTCGATGTTCTTGAACTCACCGGCCGTATCGGGGAAATGGTAACCGATGTCACGCATATTGGCCGCCCCCAACAGGGCATCACAGATGGCATGTATCAGCACGTCGGCATCGCTGTGTCCCAGCAATCCTTTCTCGTGCTCCAGGCGTATGCCGCCCAACCACAACTCACGGCCTTCCACCAGCTGGTGGACATCGAAGCCGAAACCTACACGTATTTTCATAATGGAAAATGGAGAATGGATCATTGAAAATTCTTCATCGGATATGGAAGTCGAGCAGCTTCTCGTAGCCCAAATACCCCTGCAGATGCTGGCCGATGCTCACCGGCCCCACACCGACCGGCGTACCGGTAAAGAGCAGGTCGCCTATCTTCAGCGTCATGAAGCGGCTGACGTAGGCGATGATGTCGTCCACGCGAAACAGCATGTCTGCCGTACAGCCGCGCTGCACCGTCTGTCCGTCGATATCCAGGTGGAAGTCCAGCCGCTGCACGTCGCCCCCCACCTGCTCCAGCGGTACAAAAGTGCCGATGGCCGCCGAGTTGTCGAAGCCCTTGCAGAGTTCCCACGGATTGCCCGCCTCGCGGAAGCGTCGCTGCAGGTCACGGGCCGTAAAGTCGATGCCCACCGTCACCGCATCGTAATACCGGTGCGCAAAGCGCGGCGCGATGTGCTTGCCCAGGCGGCAGATGCGCACCACCACCTCGGTCTCATAATGGACCTCGTTCGAGAAGTCGGGAAGGAAAAACGGCTTGCCATCCTTCAGAATGGCCGAGTCGGGCTTCATGAAGATGACCGGTTCCTTGTTTTCCTGCCGATGCCCCAGCTCCTGGTTGTGCAGGGCATAGTTCATTCCTACAGCTATAATCTTCATTATTTGATTTCATTAAAGTTCAGACGGTTGAACATCACGGCCAGATGGGCATACAGCGACGTGTTCTGTACGACGATGTTCTCGGGCACCCGGATGCGGAAGGGAGTAAAGTTCCACACGGCCTTGATGCCGCCCTCCACCATGTAGTCCGTAATCTGCTGGGCAATCTCGATGGGCACGGTCAGCACGCCGATATGCACGTCGTACTCCTTCATCTTCCGGGGAAATTCATCGGTATGAAAAATGGGAATGCCGTTCAGCTTCGTGCCGACCAAAGCGGGATTGACGTCAAAGGCCGCCACAATCTCCAGGCCGAAGTGCCGCAGACCGGAATCGTGGAGCAAGGCGCCTCCCAGACTTCCCACACCGAACAGGAACGCCTTGTGCAGGTTGGTGAAACCCAGGAAATCCTCGAGCACGGCAATCAGGGTATCCACCTCGTAGCCCACCCGCGTACGTCCCGAAATATTGACATACGAAAGGTCCTTGGCTATCTGCGAGGCGTCCACATTGATTTCCTTGGATATCTGGGTGGAAGACACATAGCGTTCTCCCCGCTGCTTCAACAGCTTGACGTTAGAGAGATACCAAGGAAGGCGTCGCAGCGTAGGCTCCGGCACCCGCAAATGTTCCTTGTTCTGTTCCAAACTGCTCATTGTTTTCTCTCTATAATCCAATTTGTGGAGAACAAAATTACATTATTTTTTCCAATGTCGGGCAGGAAGGGCTGAAAAGGTTAACATAATTTCTACGTCGCATTGCAAAAATCGTCACAAAGCCGTACTTTTGCCGTCAACAAAAATGCAATCCGTTATGGCTAAGAATACCAAAAACAACGACTGGAAAGACCGTCTGAACGTGGTCTATTCCACCAATCCCGACTTCCGTTACGAGACCCACGACGAAGAGGAAGCCTCCACCCTGCCCCCTTCCCAGCAAAAGCTGCGCGTGCAGCTCGACCGCAAGAACCGCGGCGGCAAGGTGGTGACCCTCGTCACCGGCTTCACCGGCAGCGACGACGACCTGAAGGAACTGGGGCGGCTGCTGAAGAGCAAGTGCGGCGTGGGCGGCACGGCCAAGGACGGCGAGATCATCGTCCAGGGCGACTTCAAGCAGAAAGTGCTGGACCTGCTGAAGCAGGCCGGCTACACGCAGACCAAGCCGGTGGGATAAACCCGCAAAAAAAGAGAGCGCATCCGCAGATACGCTCTCTTCCGTTTATTTCGACATCCGGACCGGATATTATTCGGCACGCAGGGTGAAACGCTTGAAGTCTACCACCTTCAGTTCGGGATCGGCTTCCTTCAGCACTTCTCTTACCGTCTTCTTGGCGTCCATCACGTCTTCCTGGTTCAGCAGGCAGACTTCCTTCAGGAACTTGCCCAGACGACCCTTGGCAATGTTCTGGATCATCTGTTCGGGCAGGTGGGCAGCCTTTTCGGCAGAAACCGTAGCGATGATTTCCTTTGCCTTGGCTACATCCTCAGCCGTGATCCAGCCCTTGGCCATGTTGCTTTCCATGTGCTCTTCGCTGTCTACGTGGGCAGGATTGATGCCGGCTTTCTTCAGGGCAGCCTCTACAGCCTTCTGTACCTGCTCGGCCTTGGTTTTCTCGATAGCCACTTCAATTTCTTTCTGCTTTACGTCCTCGGGCACACCGTCTTCGTCGATGGCGATGGGGTTCATGGCAGCAATCTGCATAGCTACCTGCTTGCCCAGCTGCTCGTCCACCTTCTTGTTGAAGGCCACGATGGTGCAGAGGCCGTTGCGGTTCATGTGGTTGTAAACCACTGTGTCGGCACCCTGAACAGTCAGATAACCGTCGAGTTCCATCTTCTCGCCCGTGATACCGCTGCGGTCTGTCACAGCCTGAGCCACCGTTACGTCGCCCAGCTGCAGCGCCTTCACTTCGTCCAGCGTCTTGCATCTGTTGGCAACGGCCAGGTCCAGGATGTCCTGAGTCAGTTTCACGAAATCAACGTTCTGAGCCACGAAGTCAGTTTCGCACTTCAGAGCGATGATCACGGCAAAGTCGCCGGTTGTCTTAGCCAGCACGCAGCCTTCGGAAGCCTCGCGGTCCGAACGCTTGGCAGCTACGGCCTGTCCCTTTTCGCGGATAATCTTCATTGCCTTGTCGAAGTCGCCTTCTGCAGTGGTCAAGGCGTTCTTGCAGTCCATCATACCAGCACCGGTCATTTTGCGGAGCTTGGTTATATCAGCCATTGTTACAGCCATAATTTCTTCTATCGTTTTAAAGTTAATAATACTCTTGTTCAGAAAGCAGTTGAGAGTTGAGAACAGAGAATTGAGAATTGCCGTTTAAAGTAACTCTCAACTTTCAATTCTCAACTCTCAACAATATGTTTTAAGCCTCTTCGTCTTCCTTCATGAAGGCAGCAGCCTTGGAAGCGTTGATAGCTTCTTCGTCCGACTTGTCCAGACGAGCCTTGGCAGCTTTCTTCTTGCCACCCTTGTTGGCAGGAGCCTCACCGGCAGCTTCCATGTCAATCTTCTCGGCCTTGCGTTCTTCCAGACCTTCCTGCATTGCAGCGCAGCAAGCGTCCAGGATGACCTCAACAGACTTGGTAGCGTCGTCGTTGGCGGGGATTACGAAGTCTACATTCGTAGGATCGGAGTTCGTGTCCACGATACCGAATACGGGGATACCCAGACGGTTGGCTTCGCGAACGGCGATGTTTTCCTTCATTACGTCTACCACGAACAGAGCAGACGGCAGACGGGTCAGGTCAGCGATGGAACCCAGAGTCTTGTCCAACTTGGCACGCTGACGGGAAATCTGCAGGATTTCTCTCTTGGAGAGGTTCGAGTAAGTACCGTCGTTAGTCAGCTTGTCGATGGTAGCCATCTTCTTAACGGCCTTACGGATAGTCGGGAAGTTGGTCAACATACCACCCGGCCAGCGCTCGATTACATAAGGCATGTTTACAGAGGCAGCCTTGTCGGCAACCACCTGCTTAGCTTGTTTCTTAGTAGCAACAAACAGGACTTTCTTTCCTGATTTGGCGATTTGCTTCAAAGCTTCGGCAGCTTCGTCAATTTTAGCAACCGTCTTGTTGAGGTCAATGATATGAATACCATTGCGCTCCATGAAGATATAGGGAGCCATTGCGGGGTTCCACTTTCTTTTCAGGTGACCGAAGTGGCAACCGGCCTCCAGTAATGTATCAAAATTTGTTCTTGACATTGTCTTTTTAATCTTAAATCGTTTACTTTCTTTTTTGTTTTTCTAAACCAACCGCCGGGTAGCCTGGTCCGTAGGGAGAAGAGTCCCGGTAGTTTAGATGCTAAACGCTTTTTCAGTTGAGAGTTGAGAGTTGAAAGTTGAAAATCATGCAACTTGTCCGCCCCAACCAATCTGCAACTCTTAACGTTTGCTGAACTGGAATCTGCGACGTGCTTTGGGACGACCCGGTTTCTTACGTTCAACAGCACGCGGGTCACGAGTCATGAAGCCTTCGGCACGCAGGGCAGCCTTGTCTTCCGGATTGATCTTCACCAGTGCACGGGCGATAGCCAGACGCAGGGCCTGAGACTGGCCGGTGAAACCACCACCGCAGAGGTTTACTTTGATGTCATACTTTTCAGCTACGCCGAGCTTGTTCAGCGGCTGCTTCACCACGTACTGGAGAATGCTTGAAGGGAAATACACAGCAAGGTCTCTCTTGTTAATGGTAATTTTTCCAGTACCTTCGCTTACGAAAATACGTGCAATAGCACTTTTACGTCTGCCTAATGCATTTACTACTTCCATCATCTCTTATTTAAGTGCGTTAATATCTATCATTTTGGGGTTCTGAGCCTCATGCTTGTGTTCGCTGCCGGCATATACATACATATTGCCCAGCAGTTTGGCGCCCAGCTTGTTCTTGGGGAGCATGCCCTTCACTACCTTTCTCAGCAGCTTGTCCTCGCCGTTCGGTTTGGCCTTCAGGCGGGCGGGGGTCATCTCTCTCTGGCCACCGGGATAGCCGGTATAGGACAGATAAATCTTGTCGGTCCACTTGTTGCCAGTCATTTTCACTTTGTCGGCATTGATAATGATTACATTATCGCCACAATCTACGTGAGGGGTAAAGTTGGGTTTATACTTTCCTCTCAACAGTTTCGCAACTTTTGCGCCCAGACGGCCCAACACCTGGTCTGTAGCGTCAACGATGACCCATTCTTTCGTCACCGTAGCTTTGTTTGCAGAAATGGTCTTGTAACTTAAAGTATCCACTCTTAAATGTTTTTAAAATGTTACTACTAAATGTTTTTCTTCACCACCAGCCAACCGCCCCGGACAAAGGTCGATTAACTCGCTATGAATTAATTGCTTATCCTTTTTAGATAATAATCGGCTTGCAAAGGTACGTTTTTTCTGCCAACTGACAAACGATTTAGTCTTTTTTTTGTCTGACAGTCAGACGGGAAGCCGCATTCCCACTCCCCGACTCCGCCCGTAGGGACGCACCACGGTGCGTCCAGCGCATGCGGTCGACGCGTAAAAAAGAAAGGGTGTCAAAATGAAGCAATGCAATCCAGCTCCCCTCCTTCAGGAAGGAGGGGTGCCCAACGGGCGGGGTGGTAGATTGTTTCGATATACAATAAATCAATGCTTACGCTTTCACCTACCACCTCCCCCTATCGGGGACTCCTCCTTCCAGAAGGAGGAGAGTTTCAGATACTTCTATTTTGACACACCTTCACAGCCGGTCCCGGGCGCTCGTCCACTCCGGCTTATCAGAACTCGGCGTTGCGCGGCGTACGCGGGAAGGGGATCACATCGCGGATGTTGGCCATACCCGTCACGAACAGCAGCAGGCGTTCGAAGCCCAGACCGAAACCGGCATGCGGACACGTGCCATACTTGCGGGTGTCCAGATACCACCACATGTCCTTCATCGGGATGTGGAGCTCGTTGATGCGGGCCATCAGCTTGTCGTAGTTCTCCTCACGCACACTTCCGCCGATGATTTCGCCAATCTGCGGGAACAGCACGTCGGTGCCCTGCACGGTCTTGCCGTCCTCGTTCTGCTTCATGTAGAAAGCCTTGATTTCCTTCGGATAGTCTATCATGATGACCGGCTTCTGGAAGTGCTCCTCCACCAGGTAGCGTTCGTGCTCGCTGGCCAGGTCGCAGCCCCAGTACACGGGGAACTCGAACTTGTGCCCTTTGGCCACGGCATCTTCCAGAATCTTGATGCCTTCCGTATAGGGCAGGCGCACAAACTCGGTGTCGACCACCTTCTGCAGGCGCTCTATCAGTCCCTTGTCCACCATCTTGTTCAGGAATTCCAGGTCGTCGCGGCAGTTGTCCAGCGCCCATTTCACACAGAACTTGATGAATTCCTCTTCCAGGTCCATCAGTTCGGGCAGGTCGGCAAAGGCCACCTCGGGTTCTATCATCCAGAACTCGGCCAGGTGGCGCGGCGTGTTCGAGTTCTCCGCACGGAACGTGGGGCCGAAGGTATAGATGGCGCCCAGGGCCGTAGCGGCCAGCTCGCCTTCCAGCTGACCGGATACCGTCAGACTGGTCTGCTTGCCGAAGAAGTCGTCGTCGTAGATGATGGAACCGTTCTCGTCCTTCTTCAGGTCGTAGAGGTTCTTCGTGGTCACCTGGAACATCTGGCCGGCTCCTTCACAGTCCGACGCCGTGATGATGGGCGTGTGGAAGTAGAAGAAGCCCTTCTGATGGAAGAAGGTGTGGATGGCGATGGCCATGTTGTGGCGGATGCGGAACACGGCACCGAAGGTATTGGTACGCGGACGCAGGTGGGCAATCTCGCGCAGGAACTCCATGGAGTGTCCCTTCTTCTGCAGCGGATACGTGTTGTCGCAGGTGCCCAGCACCTCGATTTCGCGGGCCTGGATTTCCGCCTTCTGTCCGGCGCCCACCGACTCCGTCAGCACGCCGTTCACACTCAGGCAGGCGCCCGTGGTGATGTCCTTCAGCACAGCCTCGTCGAAGTTGGCCAGGTCGACCACAATCTGTACATTATTTATTGTAGAACCGTCGTTCAGCGCGATAAAGTTTACCTGTTTGCTACCTCTACGGGTGCGTACCCATCCTTTCACGTTGACCATAGCGCCAAAGTCTTCACGCTTCAGCAGGTCCACAATCTTTGTTCTACTGATCTTTTCCATAACTATACATTTATATATATACTATATAATTTATTCAAACGACCCCATTCGCAGGTAGTTCACCTCCTGCTCGGTCAGGTAACGCCAGTCGCCGCGACGCAGTCCTTTCTTCGTCAGTCCTGCGAAATAAACACGGTCCAGTTTCACCACCTTATATCCCAACGATTCGAAGATACGGCGCACAATGCGGTTCTTTCCCGAGTGGATTTCGATGCCCACGTCGTTCTTCTTGTTCTCGTCGGTATAGCTGATGGCATCTGCGTGGATTTCACCGTCGTCCAGCTGTATGCCGGCGGCAATCTGCTCCATGTCGGCCTTTGTCAGGTTCTTGTCCAGATGGACATGATAGATTTTCTTCTTCAGATACTTGGGATGCGTCAGCTTCGAAGCCAGGTCGCCGTCGTTGGTCAGCAGCAGCACGCCCGTCGTGTTGCGGTCCAGTCGGCCTACGGGATAGATGCGTTCCTCGCATGCGCCCTTCACCAGGTCCATCACCGTGCGGCGTGCCTGCGGGTCGTCCGATGTCGTCACCGTATCTTTCGGCTTGTTCAGCAACACGTAGATCTTACGCTCGATGCTCACCACCTGGTCGTGGAACTTCACTTCGTCTCCGCGCTTGATCTTCGTACCCAGCTCGGTCACCACCTGTCCGTTCACCGATACCACTCCGGCCGTGATAAACTCGTCTGCCTCACGGCGCGAGCATACACCGGCATTGGCCAGGAACTTGTTCAGACGAATCGGCTCGTTCGGATCCACAAACTGTTCCTTGTATTCTATCTGTTTCTTCTTGCTGTACTTGGCATTCGGGTTATAGTCTGCCGTACGCGGACGTTGCGGACGACCGTATGCGTTGCCTCCCCCATGATTGTTACCGCGTCCACCGTTCGGGTTGAAGCGCGGACGTTGCGGGCGTTCGCCGTCGTAGTTACCGTAGGAACGTTGCTGCACGCCATTGCCGTATTCGCCTGCCGCATTCGGATTGAAGCGTGGACGCTGCGGACGCTCGCCATAAGAACGGGGCGTATAGCCGTTGCCACGCTCGGCGTTCGGGTTGAAACGCGGACGTTGCGGACGTTCACCGCCTTCGGCATTGAAGCGCGGGCGGTAAGGACGCTCGCTGTTGCCATACGCGCGCTGCGGACGCTCACCTTCCTCGCCGTTGTTGTTGAAACGCGGACGATAGGAATTTCCATAAGAGCGTTGCGGACGTTCGCCACCCTCGGCATTGAAGCGCGGGCGATAAGGGCGGTCACTGCTGTAAGCCTTCTGTGAGCGACCTCCGTTTTCCGATGCATTGAATCGCGGACGATAAGGGCGTTGTTCCCTGTTTTCACGGTTATAGGAAGAATTGCCGAAGCCGGCACCATTGTACTGATTTCCGTCACGGTCAGCACCTTCATTTCTTTCTGTACCTGACGCATCGCGCCAGTTTTCATTTTCTGTACTCATTGTTCTTTTTATTCGAATAAAATTAAACCTGTTGGCCTCACGGCCTTATTTTAATGGAGAATTGAAAATGGAAAATTGAGAATTGGGAATTTCAGTAACTGTTCATTTTCAACTCTCCATTTTCCATTATTTACATTCCCGTATAATTGTGCGGAGTGATGGCGCGAAGTTCCTTCTTGATGTCTTCGCTCACGTTCAGCTCCTCGATAAAGTTCTTGATGGATGCCTCCGTAATGGCCTGATTGGTGCGCGTCAGCGCCTTCAGTGCCTCGTACGGATGCGGATAAGCCTCACGGCGCAGGATGGTCTGGATAGCCTCGGCCACCACGCTCCAGCAGTTGTCCAGGTCGGCATAGATGGCCTTTTCGTTAAGCAGCAGCTTGCGCAGGCCCTTCAGCGAGCTCTGGATGGCGATGACAATGTGTCCGAACGGCACGCCGATGTTTCTCAGCACCGTCGAGTCCGTCAGGTCGCGCTGCAGGCGCGACACGGGCAACTTCACGGCCAGATGCTCCAGCAGGGCATTGGCCACGCCCAGGTTGCCCTCGGCATTCTCGAAGTCGATGGGGTTCACCTTGTGGGGCATCGCGCTGGAGCCCACCTCGCCGGCTTTGATTTTCTGCTTGAAGTACTCCATGGAGATGTATTGCCAGAAGTCGCGGTTCATGTCAATCATGATGGTGTTGATGCGCTTCATGGCGTCGAACACAGCCGACAGGTTGTCGTAGTTCGAAATCTGCGTCGTATATTCCTCGCGCTCCAGTCCCAGCTTCTCGGCCACGAACTTGTTACCGAACGCCTTCCAGTCGTAGTCGGGATAGGCCACGTGGTGCGCGTTGTAGTTACCCGTCGCACCGCCGAACTTGGCCGTCAGCGGGCAGGCCTTCAGCGAAGCCAGCTGGCGTTCCAGGCGGTAGACGAAGACGTTGATTTCCTTGCCCAGGCGGGTAGGCGAAGCGGGCTGTCCGTGTGTCTTGGCCAGCATGGGGATATTGGCCCACTCTTCGGCATACGTGCGCAGCTGGCCGATGAGTTCCTCCAGTTGCGGGTAGTACACCTGCTCCAGCGCCTCCTTCACGGAGAGGGGCACCGAGGTATTGTTGATGTCCTGCGAAGTCAGTCCGAAGTGGATGAATTCCTTGTACTCCTCCAGTCCGCCCAGCTTGTCAAACTGTTCCTTCAGGAAGTATTCCACGGCCTTCACGTCGTGGTTGGTCACGCTTTCGATGTCCTTGATGCGCTGTGCGTCGGCTTCCGAGAAGTTGCGGTAGATGTTTCTCAGGGTTTCGAAGATACCTTTGTCCACGCCCTTCAGCTGGGGCAGGGGCAGTTCGCAGAGGGTGATGAAGTACTCCACTTCCACCCGTACGCGGTATCTCATCAGTGCGAATTCCGAGAAATAGGCGGCCAAGGCATCCGTCTTGCCCCTATAACGACCGTCAATCGGCGAGATTGCGGTAAGTAAATCCAGTTTCATACGTCGTATTTCTATAAAATGATAATTATCAGGCCGCAAAATTACGTCTTTTTTCTGAGTTTTCCATCCCGGAAACATTTTTTATATTACCCACCGCTTTCCTTTTGCCGCTTGGGGGCACGGATGCCGCAGATTTCACGGATTTTCACGGTTCCGGGCCTGTCGCCGCCCCCTCTTCTATCCCCTTCTGCCCCCTTCCGCCGTCATCCCGGCCTCCGAGCCGAGATCCAGCACCCCGATACGTGCGCCTTCTCTGGATCCCGCATCAAGTGCGGGATGACAAAGAGGGGAAAGTGCGGGACGACGAAGTTGTCAACGACGCCCCACCAAGTAGGTAGTTAGCGCGCTAAAGTCCATAGTTAGCGCGCCAAAGTCCATAGTTAGCCGGCGGAATGTGGCACTTGGGAAAAAAACAAGCCACACGGCCCGAAGGCCGCATGGCTTGACAAACAAAACAAACAAATGCTCGTAGCATTAACAAGCACGTGTCCTCCCGCTTCGCCAAGCGGAGGAGGACGGGGACCGCCCCACGGCGGGGAATGAGGTTATTCCTTTACATCCTGTACAGGACGGACGTAGCCTTCTTCGCCTCTGTCATTTTGTAAGTAGAATTCTCTATTTGAAGAATGCCATAAAAAGCCTTCTCTGCTGTCATTGTAAGGAGGCTGTCTGTTTAGCGAAAATGAAGTTTGACAAATATAATCCGGATCTATACGACTCTGCCCATATGTAAAAGTAGGCCAAGCATATTCTGGCATTCGGGTCGTCATAATAAGCAGTTCCCGTTGATTGGGAATGCGGTATCCTGGCGGATATGGATTAACGGTTTGGTAGCTATTCCAAGGCCAATCATTCCAGTTTGGCCAATTGTCTATCTTTGGAGTTTCCCCATTCGGATTATAAGCATTACTATGCACCCTAAATTTAGCATACGGCAGATTGTTGGCCGATCGTTCGTTGTGCAATGGCAATGGATTTACCTCGTAGTTAGTACGGCGAGATTTAGTATTCAAGTTGGTGGCATCTATCAAATAAAAGCCATCTCCTTCGTTAGTCACGTCAATCAAGTCTGCAGGCTCAGCGTCCGGTTCACTTAGCTTCAGCCCAAGATTACGGGCACATCGATAGGAAAAATACTCATTAGATACATTATTATACCAAGGCCATCCTGTTGTTTCATCTTTAATAGACTCCGACGATCCACCTCGTGAAGCTCCCTCTTCCGCCCAAAGAATCCATACGTCGTTATCTTTAGCCGAAGAAGAAATGTAATGCCAGCGTACTTGTGATTTCCCATTTTCGTCAATGCGGTCTGCTGAATTAGTGGGATAGAGGCGGGACTTTTCGTCCAGCGCATATTCACCGATGTAAATGTCTGTCAGCTGGTCGATAGCGGCTAGGTACCAGCGGATTTCGTTGGATTGGATGATGTTGTCACCGCTCAAGTCGCGGTTACGAATCAAGCAGGCGTGTACGGGATCCTCATAATCGCCATTCAAGGTATAAGAAGCATCAGTGTTCAACACCTCAGTCCAATGCACCACATCATTATGATTGGTACCGAGGATAATGTCCAGTGTATTGCTTCGACCATTACTAGTAGATTCGCCGTATTGTAGATTCCCTTTCTTCATACGCCCCGTCTCCATCACCGACTCCAATCCCCAGGCGGTTTGCAATTCCTTCTTATCCACGTTGAAGATAGTGCTGATGGGGCGTTGCTTGAAGGTGAAGGTGGAGTTTACGACGCTGGAATTGCCATCTGGACTCATCTGTGATCCTTGTGCAATGATGTGCAGCTGGCGGTCTTCCTTATCGGTGGTGAGTTTCCATAAGGAGCGATAAGTAGGATTCCCTTGTTTGTCCACCTCTTCCCCCGGCTCGTTGGTCAGCGGATGATTGAAGTAGAGGTGTTCGTCAACGAAGACCGTAATAGCCACTTTCGTCTCTCCGTCCGTTTCATCAGTGAAGAAGATGGAGGAATTTTCGTTTGCTGCTTCTTTCTGCAGGCGGCAGATCAGTTGGTTTACGTCAAGCAAGCGTGCATTTTGGGTGTTTCGTTCAGCATTGTAACCATCACCTCCGGAACTAAAATATGGTGATGATAGATTGTTATTGCTTTCATCCATAGGGAACGGATCATTATAGTTCTGGTCGCCCGGATACTTCACGAAGTGGTCTTTGTCCACGCCATAGTCGGCATTGATAGCAAACTTTACCCAGCGGTAGTCGCGCATGCTTTCTTCAATCTTATCATCGTCAGTGGCATCGTGTATGCCGCGGCTGAAGGGAGTGTTCACGCTCCACTTCATGTCCGTACCGATGGCTTTCTTGTTCAGCTTGATGAGGCGGCGGTCGTAATGGGAGTCAAACTCGAAGATGTCGGTGGTGCTGTATACCACGTCGCCCTCGTAGCCGGGTCGTCCATCTGTTTTATCCGTAACCTCCACGATAATGTCGTTGACACCACGTACTGTTACGTTATAGGTATAAAAGCTGTTGCGTTTGGTGTCGTAATCATCAGGATCGGGATTCACGCTGATGGTTTGTCCGTCTTTGTCTTTATAGGATGTCATGTAACCCAGATGTATGATAAAGCGCACGTCGGCGTTGACCAACATGTTATCATTGTCTACGTAAGAAAGTGTTCCTGTCATTTCCACGTAGGTGGAGTTGGCATTAGCATTGGTGAAGGTGCGGTTGCCGTTGTCGTCCAAACCTTTTCCGGTGTCCCACGCATCACGTTGTGCATAGTCTTGAACCTGGTTGATAGGAGTTTTCTTGTTCTCAGGCATGTAGAACACAAAGCTGCCACCGGTGTAGAGATTGGCGTTGTTCGGGTCGGTGGTCAATGCTTCGAATGGTGTGGCGGGGGTATTAAAGTAGGCAGCATCGGCTCCGTCGTAGTCGCCCGATTCAGCTTCGAGCAAGTAACTCTGCTGCGGCACGCGCTTCACTTCCCAAGTGCTGGGGGTGAAGGAGAAGTTGGTCCAGGTCTTTCCAGCGGGAGGGTTAGGACTTGTCGTCACCACAAACTTCACCTTGGCATCGGTACGTTCGAATTGCAGGGTCGCCCCCATGGTCACGGTTCCGCTTTCCGAACCAGGTATGTTGACAATGGTATTGCCTTCGCTATCTTTGGCATAGCCGGTCATCATGAACAAACCGCCTCGGCTGACGGAGGCTTCGCTCATCTTCATGACGTAATCTTTCAAAGCTTTCAGGTCGGTTATATTGTCCAACTCCTCTTCTGTCACGGGGAAAGCCGTACCGGAAGTCTCAGTCCGCAGGTTGGCGATGCCCACAATGGTAGCGTCGTTCATCGACTTGGTATTGAAAGTAATGGTACCCGAAGAATGGTTGGGGTCTCCATTGGCAAAGGAAAGGCCGGTACCTTCTATAAAGAAATTTCGGTAAACGATGGTGCCGCCCCCGTCGAACACGAAGACGTAGGCATTCTCTATGCGGTTCTCGTATTCTTCGCTCTGTTCGGCGCGAGTTATCACTTGTCCAGCTTCGGTTTGAAAATTCAACTGCACACGGACGGGGATGCCTTCTTCCACCCGGTCACGGTTGTCCATAAAAGTATCATCGGTGCAAGAAACGCCTAAGAGTACCAGCACCATTATCATGCTATACAAGAACTTGTTTGTTTTCATACCTGTTCTATCATTACGTGTTAATTGAAAGGAGGTACCTCCACAGTTTTCTCTTCCCAAGGCACTACCTCAAATTTTATATCAATGTGCGTGTCCGTCTGCAGCGTGGCACTGATATTGACCTGCGTGTTGCGGGCGATGGAGTTCAGCGCGCCGTAGGTATTCACGAAGGCCTGCTGTGCGTATGTTCTTTCGGCATCTGTAGTGAACCCGATGGTGTAGGGCGAGGCCTGCGCAGCGTCTTTCCATGCGAAAGATGGGTAGATATAGAGTGCCAGCGTTTCGCTACTGTAACCACTAATGAGGATGTTGATATCCTCCGTGTAACTCATTTCGTCATAGTCCGTATCATCAGGTACGTCGAGGGATTGTTCGGCAAAAAGGTAGAGACGGTCGCCGAAAAACGTGCCAAACGTCATGCTATTAATAGTGATAGCATCCTTTAGCGCATTGTTCATCGTGATGTTCAGCTTCGCCACGGCACGTACCAGATTCACTTCGATGGTCTGCGGTGTATCTGTAGGCGGGTTGATGGTCAGATTCTTGTTCATCCAGCTCATGGGCAGGCCTGCTTCGGGAAATTCCGAGCCACGTTTTGGGAAATACGTTCTGTCCTCATCTGTTATCAAGACCTTGCGTGTATCGTTTACAGTTATGACATCCTTTTGCAACGTCGCCAGGTCGTTGTAGTTCTTGCCGAGGCTCTCCTCGTTGGCAATGACATACATCTGTACCGGCCCCACGGGCACGTTGTCTATCGTGATGCTGCCGCCTGCAAGGACGGCATCAGTAAATGTTTGGTTGATACTGGTTGCCCCCTGCGACAAGATGATGACGCGCAGCTGATGGATGGCATTCTCATCTCCAGCTACGTCTACACGTGTCCCTGCCTCGAGCATGGGGATGTCCAAGCGGATGGTGGCCGTGCGCCCGTCGGTCACCGGCTCGTCGGCTTCACGGGTACATCCGACAAAGGTTACCGACAGCAAGCAGGCAGCCAGCAGGGCCACTATGTAATGATAAGATAAGTGTTTCATATCCTTGTACCTTTTCATCGTTTCCTTTAAATTATCCCCACGACACGGAGGTGTCCTCTTCTTTCCAGTCCGCTACCGTTACGGTGACGGTCAGCGTGCCGCGCTTGATGGTCAGGGTGTAATGATAGCTCTTTCCGGCTTCCCATTGGGTGATGGCTGTGGTCTGTAAATTGATAGTGGAGGTTCGGTCTGTAGTCTCTCCCTGATAGCGGTAGGCTATGTAGAGCTTGGCATCAGTCAGGTCATTGTCCGGTATCAGCAATACGTCGCCCAGCATGTCTTTTTCAAAGCCATTGGTGGTGTTGAAGGTGAAATTTTCCAATTTATAGGGGGTATTGGTTTCGGTACAAGCTGTTACCGAATTCCAAGTTGCTGTTTGTCCTTTGGTAAGCGTTCCTTTGTAGTTCACACCATATACCTTAAAACTGCTGACGGTGGCTACGGTATTTCCTGATTTTACGGTGAACTTCACTTTCGCCAGCTCGTGCTGGAATGGCAAATTGACACTTCCCGGGGGATTACTTCCTTCCTGATAAGTTATTATTTCACTTGCAGCCGTCATCAGGTCCACAGCATCTGCCCCCGTTGCAGAGCAGTCGAAGTCTTTGACGGTAAAAGTGCCGTTTCTGAATGTTGTCTTGTCTTTTTTAATTGTCGCGGGATAGATAGCGTAGAAAAGGTATGTACCCGGCACCCAGTAACGCATTCCGTTCTCATAACTACCGTCAGGATGTACGGTTTCGCCCTCAAACAGAAGGGTGTTACTATACCCTCCCCACACAAGGAAATCATCAGGCAGCGTACCTCCTTCCACCGCCGCGCGCGTCTCCGCCGCAGGCATGAAGCTGATGGCGGGGGCGTCTGTCATAGGCTCATCGCTGAGGGTGCTGGTGCACGAGGCTACCGTCAAGAGCAGGAGGAGGGACAAAGCCCCAAGCGTTACTGGAATGCGTTTCATATCGTTGTCTTGGTTTTGGTTTCAATTTTTAGCTTTTGTCCGAAAGAACAAAGCTGTGTAGTGCCCGTGCGGGCGGCCAAGCACGCACGGGCTGTGAGAAAGAGGTTATTAAGGAACAACAGTAGTTACAGGATTGTCAATATCACTTGCATCCTTCCAATCTTCTACTGTAGCAGTAAACTCAATTTCTTTATTTGTAAGTGTATCATCAATCATATCCGCTGTAATTTTTGTGGAATATTTGTAACGATATCCTGCTGTCCATTTGTTTGATTCAGGATCGTTTATACCATCGCCAGTTTGTTTTGTGAACGACAGATTGGCTGTAAAATTCTGGCTCTTTGGCTGGCTATCAGGATTGTTGCCATCTTTCAAAGTTGCCGTAAACGTAACGGTAATATAATCAGAAGTAGTCGGAAGATCCTGAGGAATAACAAGCTTGGACTGCATCTTTGTTCTAGCAGGAGTCAAATCACCATCAGCGATATCAACACCATCTTTAAAATCTTTATATATATAACCACCTTTGGTTGCTCCATCAGTTTTCCAAGTAATTGCTCCAGCAGTATTGATTGAACCTTCTGTTTTGTTGATAGCTCCGTTTATATTAACATTAGATATCTTCAACTCATAAGCATCAGCGGCATCAGTGGTAAACTCAAAAGCCACTTGCGCCAGCATGTGTTTGAAGTTAAGCTCTACTGCTCCCTGAGCAGTAGCATCAGAAACAGGACCTACTTGAGCAGGAACACAAGCTATTAGATCATACGTATCTACTGGCGTATAAGCCGGGAAGGTCAACGTTTGGTTTACAGCATCAAAACTGACATTATCAATCTTGCCGCCAGTACCATTTGCATAAGCACCAAAACGATAGTAGTTACCATCCTGCCAATAATACTTAGAGTCTCCTGTTTCATTCTTATAAGCCGTGCCTGTCCAAGAGTTTCCATCAGTACCAAAATTTCCGAACACATAGAATTCTGATGAAGCCAAACTTCCCGAAGGCACTTCAGTTACCGCTTTTGTGTTGTTATTCACAAATGTGTTAAACTGAATAGAGCGGCCTTCAGCCACCTCCAACACTTCATTCTGTGTACAGCTTGCGAGTGCTGCTACAGCTACTCCAAGCAAAAGCAAACTTTTTCTCATACTCTAATAATTTTAAGTAAAACATTTCACTGCTGTCCGGAGAAGATTCTCCAAAGCAGCTATTATTAATTAATACTCAA
>ENA-ORSI01001040-ORSI01001040.1-human-gut-metagenome-genome-assembly--contig:-NODE-1040-length-26177-cov-16.013858_pt1 | contig 26177 bp, 21 predicted proteins | sample MGYA00242187_ERZ509154 | MGnify/ENA primary metagenome ERZ509154 (study PRJEB26280, sample SAMEA2338627) | human gut metagenome | biome: human gut; feature: human-associated habitat; material: faeces...
AAGCTATGTCTTCTTTTTTGCTCTTTTCAATTTGCGCAACTTATTGTACCTTATCCTCATGGTAACGGCTCCTTTCGTGTTTTGGGACAACAAAAAAGAACGCAACCGCCCCGAAAGGCAATTACGTTCTTCTTGATGTCCAGTTTTTTACATACTTCAAGTCTTAGTCAGAACGAAGAAGGGGGTTGACCTCCTTTCTCGCCCGTGCCTGCTCTGCTCCGTCCTCAATGCCTAATGACCTTAAGTACAAGGCCATTGTAACGAAAAGATGCCGGGGCGTACAGGTGGAAACTCATCCTCTGCCGCAAGATGTTCTTTGCTCGTTTATGTCATGGCATGTATCGCCATGTTATCCATGAGGGTATGGAGACTCAGGTCATATTGCTCTTGTGTTATTAAGTGGCGCACGAGAAACGTATCCAGTACACCTTTCTGCTTATCAAAAAGACGCTGCTGCTTCTCCTGGTCAGAAAGGCCCTGCCACTCATTCGATACCGAAAAGTCCAGCTCCATTTGATTTTCCTCCCACAGTATTCGCACATGTAGTATTCACACGCGAAATACTATACCACAGGTGGCAGTAAAAGAAAATTGGCAAAACGACAAAAAGCGCAATGGATTTTTCTATCAATGAGCGGGATGTTACTATCACGATGCCTTTATTCACATCAGTGTGGCAATGAACCTTTTGCTTGCGACTATCCCTTTTTCATCTTCGCATCCCGGCTTATGCGGCCTGCTTCAGCCGTTCCTTTCTTTCTTTCTTTCTTTCTTTCTTTCTTTCTTCCTTCCTTCCTTCCTTCCTTCCTTCCTTCCTTCCTTCCTTCCTTCCTTCCGCGAAGTGTTGATTACTCTTTCAAGCTCATCTATCTCTGCTGGAGACAGCTTTTTACGGGAAGTAACGGCTGCAATAAAGGCAGGAAGCGATCCGCCGAAAGTTTCCTCTACAAACCGCTCTGATTGGGCGGCAAAGAACTGTTCTCGTGTCATGAGCACTGAAACAAGTCCGGCCTCGTTCTTGAAAAGTCCCTTTTCGCACAGTTTCCGCAGTACCGTATAGGTGGTAGATTTTTGCCAGTTCAGCTCGCGCTGACAGATATTTACCAATTCGCACGACGGCAGCGGTGCATAACGCCACACCAGTTCTGCAAACTGAAATTGCTTTTCGCCCAGTTTCATGTTCAGCATATATTTTCCCCCACTGATTTGCCTTTGATAAAACTATACGGACAATCTAGCAGTGGAAAAACGTTTTGTCAAGAATTATTCCGCTTTTTGGGGAGTATGTTCCAATGTAGGGCACAGCAGGTAAGGTCAAAGTGAGACCTTGCTTCGTCATTTTTAGCGTTAAAATCATGAGGAGGCTTCATGCTAAAAAGCCGCAAAGCCTTTATTTCTGGCGTTTTGGCGAAATCTCTTTTTCTGTCTGACTCATTTGAGATGGATTTCCCCCCAAATTCCCTATTGCAAAAATGGAAAAATGTGGTTATTATGAGTGTGGCTTCCGATTAGTGAATAGTATTTTCGGTTCAAGGTGCCATGGCACTAAGATGAAAGTGAATGGGGTCTGATGCCCCGCGAGCAGGTCGCTGTGAGACTTCCCTCAGATGGAAGATAAGTCAGTCATGCCGAAAGTATCACGAATGCAAAGTGCCAAAGCCGCAGCGCATCAACGGGAGCTTTATAGGCATATACGCAGTTATAGCTTTTGATTGATAGTCCACATCAATCTGGACATCTTTTTGGCTAGATCGACCTGATGTACATGTTACAATACCGGCACCCATGCCGGTGTGATGCAGGCGTTGCCCCACGGCGTCCCGCGCAACCTGCGTGGCATCACCGACGAGCAGTCCGATAAATGGAACTGCTCCCAGACTTCGATATAGACGAATAACGATGGTATGTCAGCGGGAGCGGCTTTCGGGTCGCTCCCGTCTTTTCTTTGCCATTCTATTTCCCAAAATCGAAAAAATATTGATTTTGGGAAATAGAATGGGTATAATAAGCGCAGAGGTGATGAGAATGAAGCTGATAGACCGAGGTATGTATCTCCGAAAACTGATTGGAGTGATCGGAACACCGGATATCAAGGTAGTTACGGGTGTCCGGCGCTGCGGAAAGTCAAAGCTGCTGGAAGCCTTCAAAGGGTATGTGGAAGCAAATATTGCGGACGCAAATATCCTGCATATCAATTTCAACCTGACAAAGTACGAGAAGTTCAAGGATTATCATGTTCTGAATGATTATATTGAAAGCGCCTATGTCGATGGCAAACAGAACTTTGTCCTGATCGACGAAGTGCAGATGTGCCCCGATTTTGAGCTTGCCATCAACAACCTCCATGCGCAGGAAAGATTCGATATCTATATTACCGGCTCTAACGCTTTCCTGCTGAGTTCAGACCTTGCCACGCTCTTCACAGGTCGAACCTTTGAAGTGAAGGTGTTCCCGTTCTCCTTTAGTGAGTTCTGCGAGTATTATTCCCTCACGGACAGGTATGCAGCTTTCTCCCGATATCTGAGAGAGGGCGGCATGGCGGGTTCGTATCTTTATCAAGACCCGGAAGCCAAATACGACTACATCGCGGACGTATTCGATACCTTGATCGTCAGAGACATCCGGCAAAAATATAAAATCCGGAATCCGATACTGATGAACCGCATTGTCGATTTTCTCATGGACAATATCTCCAACCTTACGTCTGCAAGAAACATCGCGGATGCACTCACAAACAACAAGGACAAGATCAACCACAAAACTGTCGGCAACTATATGCAATATCTGTGCAACGCCTTTGCTTTTTACCGTGTTCGCAGGTATGACATTCAGGGGAAAAAATATCTGGCTTCCAATGATAAGTTGTATCTGAGCGATCATACCTTCCGGTATGCGAAGCTGGGAACCAAAAATCTGGATTACGGCCGCGTATTGGAAAACATCATTGCTATTGAACTGCTCCGGCGCGGGTATGAGGTCTATGTCGGGGTTCTGTACAAGAAAGAGATAGATTTTGTCGCCATCAAGCGCAATGAAAAGCTCTATATTCAGGTTTCGGACAACATCAGCGACGCAAAAACCTTCGAACGCGAAGTAAGCCCTCTGCTCCAAATCAAAGACGCTTATCCGAAGATGGTGCTTGCCAGAATCCGGGATGAAGCGTACCAATACGAGGGTGTTCAAATCGTGGATATTGCAGACTGGTTGGCAGAACAGTCGCCTGCTTCCCAAAAGTGAGAATATTTCGTTTTTGGGAAATAGGTGCAGTAATCAGAGAGCATCGGCAAAAGCCGATGCTCTCTGCATAATATTCGAGATTCGCGTAAGAAAAAGATGGACAGATTGCGGAAATCTGTTCATACGAAATGGAAATAGAAAGCGGAATTCTTCCCTATATGCGTTCAGACCGCAATGCCAGTCTTACGTACTGTGCTGAGAAAACCGCTCTTATCGTCGTCGGCAGTCAGAAGGACAGGCTCGATGTCATCGCTTACGCCACGCGTCAGCTTCCAAAGCGTTGCCATGGTGCGCAGATAATCATCGGGAAGCTGACGCACGATGATGGCAATGTCAATGTCGCTGTCCTTGGTGGCTGTGCCGCGGGCATAGGAGCCGTAGAGGAATACATCCGCCGCGTCAATGACCTTTCGCACAGAGGCAGCGTAATCTCTGGCGATATTCAGCACTTTTTCCTGATCCATTGATACAATACCTCCGTTTCCTGAATCATCTGCTCGTAGCGCGAAACCGTCAAGGACGCCAGTAGACGAGCCTTTTGCAGTGGGTAACGCGCTTCAATATTTAAGGGACTGAGCATATCCAGCAGATCCAACTGCTCCTCGCTCATCTCGTCGGACAAGCCGCATAGATTGGCAAGGCGCATCAGCTTATGGATATAGGGCAGTTCCTCCTCCGGCTTACGGGTGACAAAGCAACCTTTCAGTGCCTTTTCGATGGCTTGATGGCACATAAAACCCACATAGAGCATGCGGCGGGTCCCAGCATGGCGTGGGCGGTTTGCAAGGCATACTCTGCGCCATCGAACTAGTAACCGGCTTTGTTAAAGTCGCTCACGCGCTCACCGCCACATAACTTGTACATTAGCATATCACGAGAACAGGGAAAAGAAAAGCTATTTACCAAAACACATTTTGACTTGAAGTACATAAGAAGCGGACGTATCTTTGCAAGATGCGTCCACTTTAACTATATGAGACCTGAATTGTATAGCGGTATGCTATCCCGCTGAGCTGCGTCCTTTCAGCACGTTATCTGAGATTGTGGTTGCACTGATAGGATCCACAGAATCAACATTCGAGGCCATTGTAGCGAAAAATGCGGGTGAGGTGTAGGCGAAAACTCGGTCTTTGCCGCAAGAGATGAACTATCCATTCATCTCATCGTGTCCATGAGTGCAGTCAAAGCTGCTTGCTGTGCCGATGTCAGGCAGTTCCATTTATCCAACATCTCACGCTGCGCGGGAGTCAGCGCCACACGAATGTCGTCCTGAGCAAAAAATTGCGACAATGTGACGCCAAAAGCATCGCATATCTTCTCAAGCGACGCAAACGATGGCGTCATAGACTTTTTATACCACGAGGAGATGGTAGACTGTGGCAGGCCAGAGCGTTCAGCAAGCTGATATTCCGACCATCCCCGTGCCTCACGATTTCGTTTGATGATTTCCAGAATATCTGTCACAACTTCACCACCTAAGATTTTTCGTTTATTATACTTTGAAAAATCGTTGCATTTTAATAATTATTATCGTATTATATATTACGACAATACTCGTGTTGAGAGTGTGATGTTTTTGAAGGAAAGCCGTCACATATACCGCTGTGCGGTCATAGGACAAGCACCTATGAGATATCCATGGGGGTTTGATGAAGAAGATTCTGGCTGCCGTAAATTGAAGATAGAGCTGGCACAACAGATCATGGCGCTGCGCCAAGGTGGAGTCTCGCAATTCCTTGTGGCCTGTGACTGTGGTGTGGGGCTGTATGCGGGTGAGATCATCAACGGCCTACGGGCGGTTGACAGCGACCTGATACTCATTTGCTACACGCCACATGAGGAACAGGCTACAAAATGGGCTCCGTACTTGCGGGAACGCTATTTTGATATGCTGGAGAAATGCACCTGCCTGTCCGCTGTCTGCTCCGTGGGAACGTCGGGCGCACAGCTTCAAGCCTACAAGAAAATTATAGACCTGTCAGATGTGGTGCTATACGTATATGATCTGAACAGCCCGGCTGTGGGTGATGCAGAGGATAGGGCGTTGGCTTATGCTGTGGACACAGCTCATAAGCCTGTGCTGATTTTGAACCCCCTAAAGCTGACTACATCCCAAATCGACGAGCATTTTCGACCCATATAGCCTTAATAGCGCGTATAAGATATGGTATTATCATAGTATGGTGCAGAACATATCTTTGGGATAAAAAGAAAAATGCCGCAGACACAAGTGCCTACGGCTGCATGAAGCAAAAATATGTTTTCGTAAATCAAATGCAATTCACGAAACATGCGCTTGTTTTCTTTGGCAGCACAGTATTTTTCAGTTTTTCTGACGGGGTTTTTGACGGAATTAAACCGCCGTACATACTTTCGATGGGCAGGAAGCATATACTTTGAACGGCCTGCTTTTTGTGAGCCAGAGAAGAGTGAATATACGTCTGTAAGGTTGTCCGGATGTCGGCGTGGCCCAGGAGCTCACTGAGGCTCTTGATGTCCACGCCATTTTCCATGCACCTTGTCGCGTAGGTATGTCGAAGGGCGTGAAAATTCAGATAGCGGATACCGCAGCGTTCCAGCAGCTTCCGGTATCGGTATTGCAGTGTGCGCGGTTCCATTGGCGTATCTCTACTGGTCAGCAGATAACTGTCTCTCTGGATGTGCTGCGTGGTCGTTTTCAGCAGTTTCAGCATATCGTCGGGAATGGCGACAAGGCGCACAGAGCTGCTGCTTTTTGGGGACTGTACCACCAAATGTGTCCCTGAGGCGTCTCGGACACGGGCGACCGAGCGCTCGATCCGCAGGAAGCCGGAACTGTAGTCGATATCGCTTTTGCGCAGGGCGCATATCTCGCCAAGCCGTAACCCCGTGTTCAAGACCAATAGAACACATAACCCTGTGATATCCGGCGTCTCCAATATCTTCTGCGCCAGTGTGGCTATCTCATGGTCGCCGAATACTTCGGTTTCTTTGCCTCGATATGCGGGCAGTTCCGCATCCCTGCCAGGACAGTCACAGTGGCATTTCTTTTTCACAACTTTGAATACGGTCTTTAGCAGCACGCCGATATCCCGTACAGTTTTGCTTGATAGGCCTCGGTTCTGCAGTCTCTTAAAAAAGGCAGAAAGTTTTTCCGCCGTCAACTCATGAAGCATGACTGTTCCCAGATCTGGGACAATATAATGGCTGGTCACATACTCGTAGCGCCCGACCGTTGAAGCCTTTAGCTCACCACGGCGATCTGACAAAAAGAACGCAACTGCCTGAGCCACAGACATTTCACCTGTCAGGATCGGCTTCTGTGGTACGATTCCTTCCATCTTCCGTCGCTTCTCACGACAGGCTGCATAACTTTTGGCATATACATAGCCATACTCTGCCTTGCCGGTAGGCGTCCGACCGCGAATATAGCGACCTTCCCACCGGCCATCCTTACGCTTGTAGATGTTCTCTCCGCGACGTGGCATAAGCTTCCCTCCTCAATGATTCTTGACGATGATTCTGACGGTAAAAAAAAGATAACGCATCGTTTTTGACCTGCGGTTTCCAAATTGTGGAAATCCCTGCAATTCGGTTTTGCCGCATTGCAGAAATTTTTTGCTTTTTCACAATTTTTCTGCTTTTTCCGTTGACTTCTTTTGCGAATCAAGGTATAGTAATAACCGGAGTTAGGGTAGTCATACTATCGTGAATTGCATTTGATTTACGAAATACTCCGGATGTCTGTTGGCATCCTTAGTATGCACATACCTTAGCAGTATAATTCACAAGTAAATACGATTCAATGACGCCGTGTGGCTGTGCGTCGTAAAGACTTCTTTTCCCGGTGAAGTCAGGCAGCAGCCTAAAAGGAACTTGGGTGAAAAACCCACCGCGGTCGGCACTGTGAGCACTATGGAAACGGTCGAAGCAGCGTGAGCTGTTGGGTAATACCGCCATTGGGACGAATGTCCTGAGAAGGTAGATCGTGTACGGGAGGCAATCGCCTCGTGGTGCAAGGCAGGAGAATTACACGGTCGAGAATCTTGAGTACACAGTGGCGCTCTCTCGCTGTGACGAGGGCAGGAGTGCGCGCTGACATTGGTTGTCAGTGCTTTTTTCTTGCCCACAAAACGCCGCTGGTCATCTCTCAAGGTGAGGAGATGCCCGGCGCTTTTTCGTAATAAGGAGGAGTGTAGCTATGTCTAGCCGAAGTGGAGCCCCTATCGATTTTCAGGTATGGGCGCAAAATCAGATTGCAAAACGAGCCGAAGCGGCATTAAAAGAGCGTGATGCAGCGTTTGCCGAACGGCATGCGGAAACCCCGCTGCCGCAGCTGGCGCGATATCTGAAGAGATGCGCCGAAACATTGAAACACAGTCCGTCTCCTGCTGAAGTTGATGGCGGAGATTTCATTGAAACGCGCTTCGGGAGCTGGGAAGCAGCAATGCGGTTGGCGAAATTGTCACCGCCGAAATCCATGCGTAAGCTCAAAGATACCGCACGCTATAAAGGGGAAAAGGCAAGGCAAGAGCCGCTGTTCCGCGAGGAGCGCAAAAAGAAGAAACAACTCAAACGCGAACGTGCAGACCAAAGAAAGCACGAAATGGCTGTTAAAAAGCGTGCGGAAAAAGCAGCTCAGGCAGAGCGGGAAGCCAAGAAAAAAGCGGAAGCCGAAGCAAAAGCTGCCGCCTTGGAAGCTGCTCCTACTGAGAATGCGATAGATACTGGCGTTTCGGTAATTGAGCCTGTGATGACACCGATTCAAGAGATCGTATGTACTGAAGGTGTAGCAGAAGTGCTTTGCGCTGCTGATGTTATGGATACCGACGCCTGTTCTGCTGCTGAACCTGCCGCCGTCTGTGCAGAAACATCCCCCAGTCAAGCTGAGACAGTCTGAACGGAGACTGTTCGCTTTCCATAAGGGGGCCGGGGTTTAAGCCGCCCCGCCCCCTCTTCCTCAAACAAAGCCAAACCGAGACGGCATACGCCGTAGTCTTTCCCATAGAGCGGGAGAGGTTTGCCGGCCTCTCCCGCATCCTCAAAGGTAACAGCCCTGACACGGGCTGAAGGAGTATAAAAATGAAAAAGAATCTGAGATATCTCATCGCGTCGCTGCTGGCGCTCATGATGCTGCTGAGCCTGTGCGCCTGTGCCCAGACCGGAACTGCCAGCGGCACCAACGGCGGCTTGGACCTGGACTATGTAGGCGAAGAAACCGACCAGCCGGAGGAGGAAAAGCCGTGGTACTCCTGGATCACGGACGCTTTCAGCTTCGGAAAGAAAGAAACAACGACCACTCCGTCCCAGAGCAAGCCTGACAGCGTAGCGGATTTCTATACCCAGGGCGACGCAGCCGCTCCGGAAGGCAACAAGGGCAGTAAGGCGGATCAGTCCACGCCCACCACGCCTGAGGAGGATACCAGCAACACGGCAGCGCCCACTTCCAACGGTAAGAAGGACGACAGCAAGAAGAACGACCAGAAGACCGAGGATAACAATACCCCCGCGCCCACGCCGGAGCAGAAGCCGGACAGCAAGAAGAACACCGTCACCATCACCATCCGCTGCGATACGGCGGTGAATAACGGCATGCACCTGGAGAGCAAGTGGGCAGGCATCGTCCCCGCCTCCGGCGTGATCCTTCCGGTGACCACGGTGGAGATTGAGGAGGGCGATACGGTCTTTGATGTCCTCTCCTATGTCTGCGATAAGTATAAGATCCACATGTCCTATCGCGGCGGCACGTCCAGCGGCTGCTATGTGGAGGGCATCAATAACCTCTACGAGTTCGACGGCGGCCGCTGGAGCGGCTGGATGTACTGCGTCAACGACTGGTACCCCAACTACGGCTGCGGTGTGTACTACGTCAAAGCCGGTGAAGTGATCGAGTGGAACTACACCTGCGATCTGGGCCTGGATTTAGATGGCGGCTGGTGGGATGGCGCCGAGGACTGGAAGAACACCCATGACTGATACCCGCATGCGTTTCTTCGGGAACCTGCACCCTGCGGTCAGCATGGCGTATTTCGTGCTGGTGCTGGTCTTGACACTGACCTGCATGCACCCTGTTACGGTGGCGCTGTCCTTTCTCGGCGCCAGCTGGTTCTCCATCCGCCTGCGGGGCTGGAAGGCCTACGGTCAGACCATGCGGTTCGTGGGCCCCATGTTCCTGCTGATCGCCCTTGCCAACCCGCTGTTCAACCATCGGGGCGTGACCATGCTCTTTACCATCAACCACCTGTGGTACACGCTGGAAGCGGTGTGCTACGGCCTGGTGTCCGGCTGCTCCCTGTGCGCGGTCATTATGTGGTTTACCTGCTATCAGGAGGTCATGACCTCGGATAAGTTCCTGTACCTGTTCGGCAAACCCTTCCCTGGCACGTCGCTGCTGATCACCATGACGCTGCGGTTCATCCCCCAGCTTCAGCAGAACCGCCGCGAGATCCGGCAGTCTCAGGCCATGCTGCAGGAGGAAGGCACACGCCTGCTGCAAAGGCTGGGCAGCGCCCTGCGGAACCTGTCGGTGCTGCTGACCATGAGCATGGAGTCGGCGGTGGAGACCGCGGATTCCATGAAGTCCCGCGGCTACGGCGCAAAGCGGCGCACCACCTTCCACCTGTTCCGTTTTGACAGTCGGGATGCCCGAACGCTGGGTCTTATCCTGGCGGTAGCGGGCATCTGCATCACCGCCCGCGCCTTCGGTCATGGCGCTATGGAGTTCTATCCCGCCATGACGCCGGTGGTGCTGGGCAGTGCCAGCTATACCATGTTCGCGTTCTACGCCGTGCTGATGTTCCTGCCCGGTATTCTTGAGACAAAGGAGGGCATCAGATGGCGCTCTTACGGTTTGACCAACTGAGCTTCGCCTACCCGCTGGCCGAAACGCGGGCGTTGGACGAAGTGACGTTGGAGATACAGAAAGGCGAGTATGTGGTGCTGTGCGGCCCCTCCGGCTGCGGCAAGACCACACTGCTGCGCCATGCCAAGCCCGGCCTGCTGCCCGTTGGGGCAAAGGCCGGCGAGACCTTTTATAAGGACAAACCCCTCTCTCAGCTTCCGGAGCTGACCGCCGCAGCGGAAATCGGCTTCGTGCAGCAGAATCCGGATAACCAGATCGTCACCGACTTCGTGTGGCATGAGTTGGCCTTCGGCCTTGAGAATATGGCGTTGCCTGTGCCTGTGATCCGCCGCCGTGTGGCGGAGATGGCCGCCTTTTTCGGCATGGAAACGTGGTTCCGCAGTAAGACCACAGAGCTGTCCGGCGGCCAGAAGCAGCTGATGAATCTGGCCTCGGCGCTGGCCATGGGTCCGAAGCTGCTGATTTTGGACGAGCCTACCTCCATGCTGGACCCGCTGGCGGCCCGCAATCTGCTTGCCACCGTCCAGCGGATCAACCGCGAGTTGGGCGTTGCCATCCTCATGACGGAACACCGGCTGGACGAGGTATTTCCCGCCGCCGACAGGGTGGTGACCATGGACAAGGGGCGTATCCTTTCAGACGGCGCACCGGCTGAGATCGCGCGGCAGCTGTCCGGCAGCACGGAGAAAAGCCGCATCTACTTCGGGCTCCCCGCCGCTGTCCGCATTTTCAGCGAGCTGGAGCAGACGGACGATCTGCCCCTGACGGTGCGGGATGGCCGCCGCCGCTTGGAGCGGCTGCTGCCCATCACGGAGGAGGCTTCCGTACCTGAGACCACAAAAACCGAGAAAGAAGCAAAGCGCCTTGCTGTTTTAGAGGGCAAGGAGCTTTGGTTCCGCTATACCGAAAAGGGCAAAGACATCCTTCGCGGCACAGATGTGACGCTCCGGGAGGGTGAGCTGCTGTGCCTGTTGGGCGGCAACGGCGCGGGAAAGACCACGCTGCTGCAAACGCTGGCGACTTTCAAGAAGCCCTATCGGGGCAAGGTGAAGCTGGCGAAGGGCCAGCGGCTCTGTATGCTGCCCCAGAACGCACGGTCGTTGTTTGTGGCCGATACGGTGGAGAAGGAGCTGCTGGACAGCGCCGGTCAGGATACGACGAAAGCCATGCAGATGGCGGAGAAGCTGGAGCTGACGCCGTTGCTGGCGCGGCACCCCTACGACCTGTCCGGTGGTGAGATCCAGCGTCTGGCGGTAGGCAAGCTGCTGCTGCGGGAGGCCACGGTGCTGCTGCTGGACGAGCCCACCAAGGGGCTGGACGCCTACGCCAAGGCGGAGTTGGCGAAGCTGCTGCGGGCGCTGTGCCTGGAGGGCACGTCCATCCTGATCGTGACTCACGATGTGGAGTTCGCCGCTTGCTACGCCACGCGCTGCGCCCTGATGTTCGATGGCCTGCTGCTGTCTGAGGGTGAGCCCCATGCCTTCTTCGCGGGTAACCGCTTCTATACCACCGACGCCAACCGCATCGCGGCGGAGCATTTCCCCACGGACATTACCTGTGAGGAGGTGATCGCGTCGTGTCGAAGCTCTTTGTCAGCAAAAGAACCAGAGCCGCCGCGTGGGTGATCCTTCTGGTGCTGCCCGCTCTGATGGCGGCCTTCGGCTATTACCACAGCCACCGTCCGCCGGTCCATCCGGTGGGCTCCCGCACCTTCTGGGACTACATCATCCTGAACTCGGATATCCTGCTGGGCCTGCTGTTCCTGCTGGCCTCCGCGATACCCTTCATCTTGGTATTCGACAAGAAGAAACCCCAGGCCCGTGAGATGGTTCCCATCGCGGTCATGGCGGCCATTGCCGTTGTGGGCCGCACAGTATTCTCCATTATCCCATTGCCAAACTTCAAGCCCTGCTCCGCCATCATTATCATCACGGCGGTGGCCTTCGGGCCGGAGGGAGGGTTTCTCACCGGTGCGCTGACAGGTTTTGTCAGCAATTTCATCTTCGGACAAGGCCCATGGACGCCGTGGCAGATGTTTACCTGGGGCCTGGTGGGCTTCCTGGCCGGTATCCTGAAGAATGCCGGTGTGTTTGCGGGCAGAAATCGCCCCCACTTCACGGCGAAGCTGTGGGACAGGCTATGTCCGGAGAATACGAACCGCGGCGACCTGCTGCATTTCGTGCGGCAGCTCACGGACCACGCGCCGCTGCGGCTGTGCCTTTATGGTTTCCTGTCCGGCTTTCTGTACGGCTGGATCATGAACCTGTACTTCATCATCGGCTACGTCAGCCCCATTACATGGCAGACGATAGGTATGGCCTATGTGTCCAGCTTCTTCTTCGATTTTTGTCACGGGCTGTGTACGTTCCTGGTGCTGTGGGCGCTGGGCGACCCGTGGGTACGGAAACTGGAACGCATCAAAATCAAGTTTGGCCTGACAGCGGAGGAGCGGAACTATGTGCTGCCGCCCTCCACATTTCAAATAAGCGAGAAAGAACTATGAGCGAACGAAAAGCCATCATAAGGACGATGGGACTGAAAAAATATTATACCGTGGGTGGCAACACTGTCCGTGCCTTGGATGGTGTGGACATGTCTGTGCTGCAAGGCGAGTTCGTCTGCATCGCGGGCCGCAGTGGTTCCGGTAAGTCCACCATGCTGAATATGCTGGCAGGCTTGGAGCCGCCCACTGAGGGTGAGATCATCGTTCGAGGTAAGCATCATCTGGAAGCCATGGACGAGGAGCTGCGGACAAAGTTTCGCCGCCGTTATATCGGCTTTGTGTTCCAGAGCTACAACAACCTGCCCCAGTATACGGCACTGGAGAACGTGGCCCTGCCGCTGGCGATCCGGGGCGTACCGGAGGCCGAGCGGAACTGGAAGGCGCGGCAGGCTCTGAGCCGTGTGGGCCTGCGGGAGCATGTAGACCACCGGCCCTCGGAGCTGTCGGGCGGCCAGCAGCAGCGTGTCAGCATCGCGCGGGCCATCATTACGGAGCCCTCCATCGTGCTGGCGGACGAGCCTACCGGAAACCTGGACAGCCGCACCGGCGAGGAGGTCATGGAGCTGCTGTGTGAGATCTTCCGGGAACGGAACACCACCTTCATCCTCAGCTCCCATGATCCCCAGATGGAGCGTTACACGGATCGCACCGTCTATTTCAGCGACGGAAAAATAGAGACAGAAAATCACCACACCGGAGAGGAGCGCACGAAGTGAAAAAAGGAACGGCAAAACGGGTATTGGCATTGTTGATCTGCGTATTGATGGCAGTTTCCATGCTGCCCACCGTCGCTATGGCGGAGGAGGTCATGGATGATACGATAGATGGCAGTACGGAAACTTACACAACTTATGAGAACGAAGACGACAGCAATGTGGCCGCATTGGACGACGAGGATGATAGCGACTCCAGCAGCGGCATCCCCATTGAGGACGAAAAGCCCAACACCGACATCAAGATCATCCCCAGCGATGCCAACGCTCTTGTTTTGATGGATGTCGGCGCACAGTCCCCCAAAGGCGTCCCCGGTCAGGTGGTAACGATCGTACTGCCGCTGGCGGTCAACAAGGAGTACCTGCCCAGCGAGAAGTACATGCTGCGCAACATCAATATCTATCCCGATGTGCCTACCGACACCAGTGTGTCCAACTGGCCCTTCGAGTTGATTTTTGCTAGCGACCTACAGCGCTTGAAGGATATGTCCTATAACTCCACCGCCGAAGTGTGGTTCGAGTTCAAGATCAGCGAGTTCGCCAGCCAGGGCCGCTATGCCGTGCCTTTCAAGGTCAACGCCACCGTATGGCGCGAGGACGCCGTGAATGGCACCTCGATCACCGAGGACGTGACCTTCAAGATCACCGCCTATGTGACCGTCACCGATAACGGCAACATGTCCGGCGTGACTACCTCTTTTGGCAGCTTGCAGGTGGCCGGTACCAATGTGGACGGTTCCTACACTGTGCCTACTGGTACGCCGAATCAGACCATTTCCATGCGTATCCCCGTGATCAACGTGGGCGGTACGCTGACCAGCGTGACAGTTTCCCCCGTAGTGTCTACTTCTCTGGACGAATTCCCCTTTGTGGTGGAGTCTACCAGTTATAGTAAGTATTTCAACTATTGGGCCAGCGGCGAGGTGAAGTATCTGGACTATACCTTCACCGTGTCACCCTTTGCTACCTCCGGCAATAAGGCCATCAAGTTTAAGGCCAGCTACTATGAAAACAGCGCCCCCGCAGAAGGCAGCTTCTCTACTCAGATCACCATTATCGACGGTTATGACGCTTCTGCCATGGCTGTGATGGTAAAGGAATATAAGCTGTATGTGGACGACACCGAGGTCTCCGGCCTGATGGCGGGCGAAGAGACCGAGCTGCGCCTGACCGTTATCAACAACTCCAAGGTCGATACGGCAAAAAAGGTCATTGGCAGCTTGGTGTTCACCAATTCCCCCGGACTGACACTGTGCGTGGGCGGTACGGATACCGCCTATGCCGATTCCATCAAGCCGGGCGGCACGGCGACCCTGAAGTATAAGATCATGGCCAAGCAGGACGCGGAGGTGGGCCCCGCCATGCTGGGCATCAACCTGACCTATGAGACCACCGAGGCGGTGGCCGGCAAGGCGGCGCAGAACATCATGCTGCCCATCAGCCAGAAGATGGACATTCTGGCCGGCACGCCGGAGGTGTATGGCACTCCCAGCAAGGATAAGGAGGCCACCATCTCCGTCCCCCTGACCAATATGGGCCGGGCCAAGGCCATGAACATCCGCGTGATGGCGACAGACGGCATGACCGCCTCCACCCCCTGCTATGTGGGTGACCTGCTGGCAGGCGGCTCCACCAGCGCCGACGTAACGGTGAATTTCTCCAAGATCGGCGCGTTCGTGGGCAAGCTGATCCTGCAATACGAGGACGCCAATGGCGAAACATATACCCAGGATATTTCCGTTCCTTTGAGTGTGGCGGAAAGCTCTGCGGATGCAGACGCCAATAGTGTCAGCACACAAAAGAGCGGAACAGGCAGCCACTGGTGGCTGTGGCTGATCGTGATCCTGCTGGTGCTTTTCATCATTGCAGTCATCATCTATGTGATTATCCGGTATCAGCGGGGTGAGATCGGCCCCGGCGCGGTGAATACCGATGGCGGCGAGCCGGATAATTTCGACGACGATTTTGACGCGGATGGCGGCACGCCGGATATCGGTGAGAAGCCTCTGACCTACGATGGAAGCCATAAGGACGGGACCGTATGAATCCGAGAGATCTTTTCCGCTATGGCTACACGAACCTGATCCGACGAAAGACCCGAGCGGCCCTAACCGCGCTCTCCATGGCCGTTGGCGTCATGTGTATCGTGGTGCTGATCTCCGTGGGTCTGGGCTATGAGCAGGCGTACCGTGAGAGCATCGAGGCCATGGGCAGCCTGACGAAGATCGACGTGACGCCTGCTACCAGCGACTACGGCCGCAAGGCAGTACTGAACGATAAGGCACTGGAAGCTTTCCGTGGCATTGACGGTGTAGAGGCGGTAACGCCGGTCTATCAGCAGTCCGCCTATATCGTTTCTGGCAACTACGTCAACATGGTGCGTGTCTATGGCATCGACATGACCACGGCGGAGAGCTTCATGCTGACGCCTGAACGGGGCACGATGGCCGAGGACGGTACACGGATGCATCCGGAAGTCATGTTTACAGACGACGTGGCGGCAGGCCTTGCCAACAAGGCCAAGGACTGGGAGCTGGCAGTGGACGAGAACGGCAACGCCCTGATCGACCTGCTGGAAGTGCCTGTCCGCATGACCTTCGATTCCTCCAGCCTGACCGGTGAGCCGAAGGCCGACACGGACGGACGGGCGCTGCCCTCCAGCAATCTCTATACCCTGCGTGTGACGGGCATTTGCTCTACCTTGAATAACAACTTCGCCACTGCGGCGTTCATGTCCTACGATCGGCTGGAGGAGATGACGCAGGCCAACGCCAACTACATGGGCGCTACCACCCAGACAAAAACAGCGGAGGAAAAGGCCAACGGCCCCACCTATGATCTGGTCTGGGTGAAGGTGAAGAACGTCAACGACGTGCAGCGTATTGTCAAGCTGATCCGCGACACGGGTCTGAACACCTACTCCCTCAATGATATGTTGGAGACGGTGCGCACACAGTCCCGCCAGATCCAGGCGATGCTGGGCGCACTGGGCGGTATCGCTGTCCTGATCTCCGCCATCTGCGTGGCAAACACCATGATGATGTCTATTACGGAGCGGACAAGAGAGATCGGCGTATTAAAGGTGCTGGGCACCATCCGGGGCGACATCTTCAAGATGTTCCTGACGGAAGCGCTGATCGTGGGCGTGATCGGCGGCGCGGCTGGCCTGATATTGAGCTTTATCGCCAAATGGCTGATACCGGTGATCTTCGCGTCCCAGGAGCTGCGGTGCGTGCTGCCGTGGTGGCTGGCGGTCTGCGGCGTGCTGTTCGCAGGCGCGGTAGCCATTGCCGCCGCGTGGATGCCCGCACGAAAGGCAACGCTCATCAGCCCCAACGAGGCCATCCGCTCTGAGTGAGGTGACGATATGAAAAAGATATGCTGTATAGTGCTGACCGTACTCTGCATCCTGCCGTGCTTGGCAGGGTGTGGGAAAGCGAACGCCGCCAATGAGGAGCCGCTGATCCGCAGCTTTGTGATCGGCAACAGTACGGCGGAGATCCAGACCCACACGGAGGATGATGAGACGCACTATGTGATCGCCATTACGCTGCCGACGGACACGGATTTCAAAAACTGTGCCGCAAATGTAGAGCTTGCCCCGGATGCGGTGTTGGACATAGATGATAGCCCCTGCATTATGAACGAGCTGGGCGGACGGTTCATTTTGAATCTGGCGCTGGAAGACCGTGATCTGGTAGTAACCAGCGGTGAATTGAGCCAGACCTATAGCTTCCAGATTGAATTAGAATAGAATTATGGTTTATGCCTGTCGATAGGTACATTATTACTTTTGTTTTCACCCGAGAGCAATCTCGGTGAAAAAATAAAAATTATAGGAGGAAACAAAAATGAAAGTTGCAAAGAAACTCGTATCCCTGTTTCTTGCACTGGCGATGGTGCTCTCGTTGACTACCATCGCCATGGCGGACGGCAATGGTAAGCCCGTTGGCGCAAAAACCACAAGCAAGCCCAGTGAGATCCAGTTGGTAACGATTGGTGGTACTAATGCTGTCTATCAGGTGGATGGATACGGCAATCCCAATTCCCCCACCTATGATGATTCACAGTTGTTCATTCGTGCGACTTTGCCTGCTACCACTACGGAAGAAAGCCTAAAATCCCAGACTGTTATCATCACGATGGAAGATGAAACCACCATTACTGGCGGCACCTTGTTGAGCGCAGGTACTGGGTATACCTATGATGATGTAGATTATATCTACACCATTAATGGTGTTGACTTGCTGAATAAGTCTTACACGATTGTTCTTGACGGCCATGATAATGAGAACCCCTATATCCTTGCTGCCGGTATCAACGACAACAATCAGGCTCAGGTAGCCATTCCTTCCACTGATCCTCTGGCGATTTCCAATGTGAAGTTCAACGGTGCAACGACTGCTGCCAATGTGTATCGTGTTGCTGTGCAGAATCCTTGCATGGGCAACCCCTACTTCGAGGGCAACACCAATACGGCTGAGAATGGCTGGACTTTCTGCAACTATTACATCTCTGCAACTAATGTCCCTGCCGCTTCCAATACGGCGGCGGTATCTACCACTCTTACCAAGAATGCCGCTGCGACTTTGGGCGGCAATGTGAGTAACGTCTCTGGTACGACCGATGTGACCGCAACCATGAACCTGAGTGTTACCACTCCCGCACTGACGGTTACGGCAAATGGCAATACCCGCACCTATGTTATGATGGTGACGTTTGCCTCCGATGGCAAGATCAGCGTGACCTTTGGCTTCGATTTCAGTGAGTTGAAGGGCACTGAGTGGTACACCGGAACTGTGAAAACCAAGGCTGACCAGATCGCTGCGGCGGCAGCTACTTATTTTGGCGGTACCTCTGCCCAGCCCTGGGGCACCATTCGAGTTGATCCTAACACAAGTGCCATGACTGTTCTGCAGCAGTTCATGCAGAGTGCAGGTTACTCTGAGTACGATCCTTCTTCCACCTATGTGGCCTCTATCAATGGTCTGGCTGCCTTTGACACTACCGGTGCGGATGGCTGGATGTATACGGACAGTGCCAATGGCTGGAGCACCACCTGCAATATCCCCAATGTAGGTGCTGCCGACTACACGCTGACTGACGGTGCTCGTATTACCTGGTTCTATACGACGAACTACGGTATTTATTGGCACTAAGCAGGAGCTTAAACTGACAGATTAACTGTCAAGGCACCGCAGAGGGGGCGGGCACTTTGCCCGCCCCCCTGCGAAAAGCATGACAAACAGGAGAGGATTCCCATGAAGAAACGTTTACCCTGCCTTTTGTTGGCTCTTGTAATACTGTTCGCACTGCTTCCCTGTAAGACCTATGCCTTTGACCCTAGCTGGTATTCCACATGGCCTTCTTTTACCGCCTTTGTTTCAGGCAAATACGAAACAATCCCTTTGTCTTTTACAGATCAAAGTGGTTCTGAGATCAATATCATTTCCGTTGCGGGAAATTGGGGCGGTCTGATCGATGCGGATGCGGCGGAAACGAGTGTTTTTACGCCGGTCGAATTCTATACAAACAATCGGACAAATATCAATGCATTTTCTTGGCCATCCCGCATTGAAGCGGTGCAGCCGACGGCAGATTATTCCTCTGTGCAGCAGTGGAATATTTACAATAAGAATGACCCTTCCATTCACTACTATTACCCGGTTTGGGCTTTTTCCAGCAGCGCGGACGATTCCGTGCAGTTGGATCGAAAGGCCGAACTGTGGAAGCTTGCCCCGGAAATCTACAAGGTCATGCATCAGTTTGAGGATCTGTTTACATATTACTGCTCGATCCAGAATGCGGACAGCATTCATGTTGGACAACGGTATCCTTCAGATCTGAACTATCTTGTAAAAGTAGCTACCGGCATCCAGGGTGCTTTCAGCATTACCACCGGCTTTGCATATACACACGAGTACCAGCTTTCCGGTCAGGGATGGAAAGACGAGCGTTTACTGGAGGGCCTTAAGAGCTATTGGGAAAATGAATATAAGTGGGATGATCCGTATACAACACCCAGTACGATCACTGCACGGGGCGTGGAGCAGTTGGAATTCATTCTGCATGTTGTTGCCCCGTATTTCCTTGATCTGTTCAGATCCCGCGTGATCGCCGTACCGGAGATCACGGCTTTCTCAGTAGGTGCCTCAAAGGGAATTGTTGATGAGGCAAATAAGACGATAACTGTCCGGCTTCCCGACTCAACCGATTGGACACAGCTGCCCGAACCCGTCATTGAGACCCCACAAGGTGTGAAAGCGACTTACTTTGCGGGAAGTCTGGAAGCTGGAAAGATGCTGTACACGGTTGTGCCGTGGGATTGCGCGACTGGAACTACGTTTAACGGCAAGAATCTGGACAAATACGTTTTTGGCGTTGATTTAAGTGAAAATTGGCTCGTTATCGTCGAGAAGGGAACACCCTACAACCGCGCAACGTCCTTCGCGGTAACAGTGGACGGTGTAACACGATATGGTAAGATCGTGGAGGGTGAAAATGGCGAGGCGGGAACAATTCGGCTAAATTTGCCTGTTGGAACCGACTTATCCGCACTGCTGCCAGAGATCGAGCACACCGGCGAATACTACCGCCTGGATGGTGCCAGCGAGGATACGGCCATCGACTTCACCAATTCAGAATCCCAGCCGATAGACCTTGTGGTCTACAATTCCGAGTATGAACTGGAAACAACATACAAGGTAACGGTCACTGCAAAGGTTTCGGCGGAAAACGATATCCTGTCTTACAAAATCGGTGATGCGATTGGTGTGATCGATGGTAATGACATTGCAATCGAGATCCCCTATGCAACAAATCTGGCCGTTACGGAGCCGGAGATCAAGGTTTCCGAATTTGCGGCGGTCACGGCAAAACCGGCAGCACTGCAGGTGGGCGAAAATCGCTACACGGTTACGGCGGCAAATGGTAATAAGCAGGACTATACAGTGACGATTACCAGAACGCCGGCAGCCTCCGGATGCAGTATCCTCTCTTTTAAATACGGCGGCTATGCGGCTGAAATCAACGAGGCGGCCGGAAGCATAACGCTGAGTGTTCCTCGAGGCACACCGATGACCTTCGTGCCGAAGATCATCTTGTCGGAGTTCGCCACGATTTCTCCCTCTGCAATGGAGGCACAGAACTTCTCTCAGCCTGTGCAGTATGTGGTAACAGCACAAGACGGATCTTCCAGCAGCTATACCGTGACGGTAACACTGTCGGATGAAACACTGCCAAATCCCTACAAGGGTGATCTTGAAAAGGTCGTTGCCAACATTATCCGCCGCTATCGCACCATGGCTAACAACGACTGGGAATGGATGAATCTCGGCTTCTATGAGAACATATCTCCCAACTATAACGCAGGTCAAGGCAACGACTTCGATGTGGAAAAAATCATCTCGCAGCTTGATACCACCACCAGCGTTGCCATGACAGAATTTGGTCGAACGATTATGATGCTGACGGCGCGTGGTTTCGATTGCACGAAGCTTGCACAGTATCATGACGGAGTGCCTTATATCGACAAAAAAGGCAATAATGTCGATGATCTGGCAGCAGCTCTCTACAATTACAGCGGCACCTATACGATCAACGGCCCCACATTTGCGCTGCTCGCAATGGACATGGGAAATTACACCATTCCGAGCAATGCCGTCTGGACGCGGGAGAGGCTGTTGGAGACACTGCTTGGTCACAAGTATCTTTCGGATGGATTTGGTATCGACATGGTAGGTGCTATCATGTATGCGATCGGTCCGTATCAGGATGATCCCGTTTATGGTGACCGCGTAAAGGCTAAGATGCAGGAGGGTCTTGAGACGATTCTCCAGAAAATGAGCAGTTCTTTCTCGTTCGAGGCATGGGGCGACGTAAACAGCGAGTCTGCCGCTTGGGTCATGATGGGCCTTTGCAGTATGGGAATCGACTGCCATACTGATCCCCGGTTCTCTGACGGACAGGGAAAAAGCATGCTCCAGAACTGGATGGACAACTTCGCCAACGTCAGTGAGGGCTACTTCCATCACACGACCAGCATAAGGAATAACGCACTGGCGACGTATGAAGGCTGCTATGCCAGTCAGTGGTATCTCAAATTCCTGGAGAAAGGTCAGGGAAATCCCTGCTACTTCTATTACCACCGGTTCAACTTTGCCCGTGAACTGTCCACAGATGCCTCAATCACCGACTTTGAGATTGAAGGCAAGAAGGGCGTTATCACCGAGGGCGGTGAAAGCGGCAGGAATACCATCACGGTCACAGTGCCCGACGGTATGCCCCTGACGAACTTGACTCCGACGGTGACGATGGTAGAAGGTGCGACCTTGCTGGCCCCGAACCTGCCCACGACCTTTGTGGACGGCGTTGAACAGCCGTTTACCGTCTTGGCAGAGGATGGCAAGACACAGAAAACCTATTATGTCACCGTGAACCACGGTGATGTGGGGGCTTCCGGTGCCGAACTGGATGTCAACAGCATCAAACTGAAAAACAGCGTGCTGAACTTGACGGACATTTTGGAGAAGAAGATCACCAAGGCGTCCGATGGCGCAACGGAGATCCTGCTTACGGTGAGTGCCGGTGTGGATACCTCGAAGATGTATCTCAGTGCCAGCATCTCCTATGAGGCAACCTCCACCCCGTCTTTGGATGGCAAGACGATGATGGACTTCTCTGACTGGAAGACCTTCACCGTGACTTCCGGCGACGAGACGGTGCAGAATGTTTATCGGATCAAGGTCGTGTCCAAGGCGCAGGCGGAGATCACCAGCTTCCGTGTGCAGGCAGGCGACGAGTGGTACAATGGCACCATCGACAACGCCAAGAGCACCATTACTGTCACCGGTGTGGACGATTCCAAGCTGACCAGCACCAAGCTGGTCACGGACATCGAATTTACCGGCAGGACTTGTTCTCCGACCTCCGGTATTGCAGTGGACTTTGCCAATGCAGCCACGTTTACGCTGGGCGGCGACAACAATTTGGCAAGCCGCACCTACACCGTTACTGTGCTGAACAAAAGTGGTCAGCCGATCTCTGCAAAGAGCAGCGGAGGCGACGATGATACACCCTCCAGCAGCACGGCGAAGATCACAGGCTTCTCCGTCCTGGGTGTGGAGGGTGAGATCGACCAGAGTGCAGGAACCATCACTGTCAAGCTGCCGGTGGGAACGAATGTCACGGCGGTTGCGCCGGTCATTACCGTCCCTGCGGGAGCTGTGGTCAGCCCGGTATCCGGCGAGGTCGTGAATCTCACCAGTCCTTTGACCTATACCGTAACGCTGGGTACGGAGAGCAGAAATTATACCGTCACCGTTATCTTTGAGCGCAGCATTTCCCAGCAGCTCTGGGATAAGGTGGCAGAGAACAGCGACGTAGCGGATCACCAGACCAGCTACGGACACCATTTTAATTAGAAAGGAGAGAGCCATGAAAGCCAAAAAATGGCAAAGGGCAGTATCACTGTTCCTTTGCCTGCTCATGGTCATGAGCTTCTTTGTCGTAACTGCGCCAAAGGCATATGCTGACGAGGGAGAAACCACGGAGGTTACTCGGCCACAACTGAAAGAGAGTGGCGGCCTTACCTTTAAAGATACCAATGGTGAAGATAAGCTGGTTCCAAAAGCATATAACTACTTAACCGGTAATGATGATTTTACATTTACATCTGCAGATGCCACGATCCGCAATTATGATGAATTGCAGAGTGTCCCTGGGCAGACAGATACAGAAAAAAAGAAATATTATCTGGTGGGTGAGATCGAACTAAACTATAAAGATGCTTTGCTTGCTGCGCCGAGTAATTCTTCGCTGAACCCAAAGAACGATTGTGTTTTTAACGCTGTTAAAGATGCTGATAATAATGTTATCAATGCCTCGAATAGCGCCATTATTCTCGACAGTGGCGAAAACTATATGAGAGTTTTTGTCGTAAAAGAAAAACTCGCTACGAAGACGATACAACATCTCTACTATTATCGTCTCAAAATCGTTGGGTCAAAGCTTTTGGCACACTATCCTGATACTTGGACAGCGGACGAAACAGGGACTAAATTTGTATTTTCTTCCGCAGAATATATCGACAGCTATGCATCTTGGGATACGACTAGTAAAATCATTCCTACATGGGGAACGACTGCTTCCAAAGACAAGTTGAACTTTACGAATGGAAGCGATACGTTTACCTTGACAAATCTTGAGGGAAAATCTCAGGAATATACTGTTAGGTTGGATATGCCGTGGGAATTCAAAGTGCTTCCGCAAAAAGGCTATGACCTTTCCGCATTGTCGGCGGGCACCGAAAAGCTTAGCGGATATGAGGACTTGTCTAAGGCCTATAGTACTGTTACCAAAGATATTCGTTCTGATCGGGCGGTCACCATGAGCATCAAGCCGACCGGTGAAAATAAGAACATGGTCATTGATAAGGTTACGCTGACCAAAAGCAGGGATAAGACTGCTATTTCTGCGAGTGACATTACGATTACCGGCAACACGTTCTCTTTCGTAATGCCCAATGACTGTGTTGAGGTCACAAGCATTACCTTCAAGGAAGATACTTCGGAACGGTACACCATTTCCGCATCTGCGATGAGATATCGCGATGAAAATATTTATGTTATGGGAACTGTGACGGTTACGGACGGCGAAAAAACGATCGGCGACGCCCATGCCGGCAACGAGGTCACGGTAACGGCCACTCCCGTGGAGCATGCAGCGTATAAATTCAAATTTGTGCGCTGGGATGCGAAGGGTGTTGAACTGACCAAAGAGCAGGAGTCTGCCGCCACAATGACCTTTGAAATGCCGGAGAATGAGGTATCTCTGACAGCAGTGTTTGAAAAGCAAGGTGTGAAGCTGAGCTTCTCTGCCAGTCAGGCAAATGCGCTGTCCGGTGTAGACCTTGTCAGCATGACCGAAGGCAACTATATGACCCCTTTTACCTCTCACGAGGATACCGTCAAGCCGGGGGCTACGCTAGCTGTTCGCCCAACCGGAACAAGCCAATTTGTTTTGGAAGGCTATGAAGTGAAGGATCAGGATGGTGCTGATATCTCTTATACGATCGGCGACTTTGACGGTTGTCAGTTTACTGTACCCGAGAATGCAACCAGCATCAGCGTCGTAGCCAAGTACAGAGCGAAGGCATTCTCAACGATCACAATGGGCTCCAACGATACGGCAATGGGCAGCGCTGCCGCCACAGTAGATGGTAAACCTGTCAGCGCCGCAGTTATCGAAGGAACAACGGTCACGGTAACTGCTACCGCGAAGTTCAGGTATAAGTTCGCGAGTTGGACAGCGGCCTACGCAGACGGCAGCACAGTTGACTTTAAACTGACGTCTTCGGAGGAGAATCCCAATGTTGCGACGTTCACTGTACCTACTTCCGGCAAGGGAATTGTTATCACCGCAAACTTTGAACGCGACGAGACACAGAACAGTAATCTTTGCCAGTTGACCGGTGTGGGGCTCTATGACGGAGAAAAGAAGATCGGTACGTTGAGCAAATCTGGCTTGAACTACACGATCACGCTGCCTGCCGACACGGACACTACTGATCTGGCAGACATGATCCTGAAGCTAACGATTTCTGAATTTGCCACAGTCACCAAGGAAAACGATCCGGACAAGAATTGGGTAGAGGGCGCCCCCTGCGGGATGGCATTGGATACGCAGGCCAAATTCACAGTAACGGCGGAAGATGGCACGACGACCAATATTTATACCATTACCATCAAAAAGGCTGCGGCTCCCAACGCCCCGACCCTGTCCGGAGGCTCCGCCGCCCGCAGCAGCAAGACCGCCGCAACGGTGACGTTTACCACCAATGAGGCAGGCACCTACTTCTACAAGGTAGTGACCCACGGCGCAACAGCTCCCACAGTGGATGAGATCAAGAAATCCACTACTAAGGGTACAGCCAGCGCGGGCGAGACAAACATCACCCTCAGTAATCTGACCGAGGATGCCCGCGACATCTACATCGTTGTGGTGAGTGCCTCCGGCGGTGAGAGCGCTGCCCTGAAAATCGAGATCCCCGCCTATGGCGGCGGCACGGAAACGCCGGACACCGGCAAGTTTACCATTTCGGTGAGCACCCCCAAGGGCGGCACCATCACCACCAACCGCACCAAGGCCAACGAGGGCGATGAGATCATCGTCACCGTAACGCCCGACAGCGGTTATCAGATGGTGGAGGGCTCCCTGTGCTATGGCTTTGCTAAGGGTGGGGCTCCGATGGACAAGGTTATCACGAATAACCGCTTCAAGATGCCTGCCGGTGACATCAACATCACTTGCCAGTGGGAGACGGCCACCACGACCGCCAAGGGCATCACCGCCTTCTCCATCAACGGCGTGGCCGGTGCGGTGAATAATACCACCAACACCATTACCATCACCATGCCCCGCGGCACGGATGTGACAAAGCTGACTCCCGCTATCTCCACCAACGGCGTTAAATCCCTCACGCCCGGTAGTGGCGAGACAGTGAACTTCACCAACTCCGTGACCTACACGGCCACCATGGAAGATGGCAGCACCAAGACCTATACTGTCACGGTTTACGTGGACAAGGGTACGCTGGCCGACCAGTTCTGGGACAAGCTGACGGACTTCGTCAACCAAGTTCCCTGGTGGGAGTACGCAAAGCATCAGCAAAGTACGAGCAGTTATCCTAAGTATTGGTAAATCCCCCTCTTTATCAAAGAAAGACGTCGGCAGAAATGCCGACGTCTTTCTTTAGAGGATGTGTAGTCTCATAGCTGTATATAAGCTATTCAGATTCACTCGAGGTTAGCCGCAATTCTTCGTATCCTTTGATAAGGTACAATAAGTTGCGCAAATTAAAAAAAGCATAAAAGAAGACATAGCT
>ENA-ORSI01001043-ORSI01001043.1-human-gut-metagenome-genome-assembly--contig:-NODE-1043-length-26133-cov-4.585206_pt1 | contig 26133 bp, 23 predicted proteins | sample MGYA00242187_ERZ509154 | MGnify/ENA primary metagenome ERZ509154 (study PRJEB26280, sample SAMEA2338627) | human gut metagenome | biome: human gut; feature: human-associated habitat; material: faeces...
GCCCGGATAGAAAAAGTGATAACTGCAATGACTTCAGTATTTGTGTAAATTGATAACGTTTCAATAATATATCTTAATTTTAAAATTTTATTATTCATTTCTTTTAATAGTTTATCTTTGTCTGCTTCTGCATCTCTTGTATATTTATCATATTTTGCTGCAAGTATATCTGTTTCCATCATTATATCAAAACTTGTTATTTCTTTGTATTCTGATTGTACATAATTATATAATTCATCTTCTAGTTTTTTTAAATTATCAAAATTTGCTTCTTCTTTAGGAATTTCTAACTCAAATGCCTGAACTATTTCATATAGTTTTTCATACATTTCTTTTACTTTATTTTGAAAATCATTATATATTGTTTCACAGTCAAATTTACGACCAAATACAAGTTTTCTAATATTAAGACTAAAAGTTGTAATAGGTGATTTTCCTTTGAATTCAATAGTTTTAATTAGTGGTAATTCATTGGGTGTTAATAATCTTTGGGCATGCATTAAATTTTTCAAAAAATTTTTAAATCTTATTTCGCTTACTAATAATTGTGAATTTGTATAATCTCTAAATCTTATAATTTCTGGCCTTATAGTTATCGCACAGTGTTCAAGAGTAGAAGGTAACTCTAATACTTTTGGTGGTGTTGCATAGGTATGTGTTTCTAAAATAGATAAATCTTCAAGCCCTTCATTTAGTTCAAATTCGTAAAATTTTAAAAATTCTCTATCATAGTTATCTACTCTAATAGTTAGCTTTTTTAATGATTTAGGAAATACTAACTTTCTTCCTTGCGCCATTTCTTTGTTATAAATTTTTATTGATTCTGGATAAAATAAAATATTTTGACCAGTAATTGTAATTTTTGAAACATTTTCAAAAACGTGAGATGGGGATTTGGGCTTTATTACAGAATATAATAAGCAATCATATATCTTATATAAATCATAAAGTTCTTTATCTTCTAAAATCTTTTCTTTATGATGAGGATTTTTTAAAAACACTACGGTTAATCGCATTACGCTTTCAAGTGGAATATATTCTTCAAATTCAAACATATTTCTTTTTAATGATGTAGCTGCAAGATATGTGCAATCACTTACTTGATAGTTTTGGAAAAATTCTTTCATTTTATAAGGATTATTAATAGAAAATAATAACATTGTTAGTTCTGGAGAACATAATATTCTACCATAATCAAAAACACCATATTCATTTTTTACAGCATTATTTATTAAGTTAGCTAATATTCTATAATCTCTTTTTGAAAAATCAAATTTTTTATATTCTTCAAAAACACCGTTACTTTGCATAAAAGTGCTTACTTTTTCAAAGAATACTTCTTTCATAATTTCTTTTTCTTCTTTAGACCTTGCACAGTCATGTAAAATTTCTCTATAGTTACCATAATCTATTTCATAAGAATTTACTTTGTATTCTACAAGTTTATAAAGAAGTTCTTTGTTTTCAATTCTTTTATATTCTTTGATTGCCATATATTTAGTAATTAATCTATTTATAGAGTGTATTCTTGTAATTCTATCTAAATGTGTAAATTCCAAAAGATTATCAAATTCATTTTCCAAATCTTTTAATATATTTTTGTTTTTAAAAAGTAATACTTCTAACTTTATTTGCATTAATGTAAGATAATTTTTATCTTGATAATTTTCTATATATTCTTTTAATGAATCAGGTATAAATGTAGAAATATAACCAATAAGTCTTCCACGTAAATCATTATAATATTTAGGATCTTTTTCTAAATTTGAATTTTCTATTATTGATAAACATGAGTTAGTTTGTAAATTTATTAATTCAATATCTTTCTGAGCATTAAATATTTGGATTTGTAATCTAGATATTTCATTATCTATAGTACTCTTTTTATTATGAGATAAAAATGGGGTAGATTTTAAATTTGATAATGCTGCCATTCTTAAGAAAGATTCTTCTTCGATGGCCTTTAAAATGTGAGCATAACCATTAAGTCTTGCAAGTAAATTGGTTACATATTCATAGTTATATCCTTTGCTATTTGTATTACTTAAAATATCATGAATATATATTTCTAAACTAGTTAAAATATCTATATAAACTCTGATATCATCAGTTTCTACTGTTTTTAAATGAGTACTTAATATTGTCTTTTTACTAGATAAAATTCTTTTATACTCTTGATAATATTGTTCACAAAGTTCTTTATTTTTATTACTTTCAAAAAAGCTATTCGGTGGCATAATAATACTATCTTGTAAGTTAACAAGACATAATACCTCTTGGTTTAATTTGGATTTTTTGAAAAACTTAGAAAATAAACTCATGAGCACCCCCGTCTAAAGTAGTTTTTATTATAGAAGAATTTGATTGCTAAGTCAATAATTTCTTGCAAAATAATGTATTTTGTGGTAGTATAAAAAACACTTATTTAAAGGGGGATTATTATGTTTATTAAGTTTAAAAAATACATGAGAGATGTTAAAAATAATATTTTTAATGCAATTTATTCTCTAGAAAATGCTTTAGAGTTTTTAAATATGTGGGTTTTTGATTTTCAAAAGTTTGTGGACATGTTAAAACCTGCTGGATTTAATGATACTTTGGATGCTTTAAATGATATTTTGGGTGATTTGTCAAAATGGGATAAAGAAACGGCAAAAGTTCAAATTAAAGAACATATTGAAATATTAAAATCACATATTTATACCTGTGATAGTTTAATTAGAGCGTTTGATAATGAAAAAGCAATTGGACTTGTAGATGATTTTCCGTTATTTTATGTAACATTGATAACTACTCTTCACAATGAACGTTTAACTAGTGAAGAAGTGATTAAAATTTTTGGTAGTGCAGTAGTATTTAAAAGTAAAAAAGGTGGAGAAAATAAATCTTTAGAAGATCTATGGAAATGTAATTTTGAAACTCTTAATATGCTAAGTAACTATTTTGACATTTATGGTAATTTTCAAAATGGTGGAGATAGTGATTTATTTATAACTTTGTTTAATAATCTAAGTAAAGCAACTAGAATAAAGGATTTTGCATTTAAAAATAAAGAGTTACAAAATGTAGATTACATTAAAGTTTCTGATGAATTTATGACTGTTTTAAGACATGATTATGAAGAATTTTTAAAAAAAGACATTAGTCTTTCAGAAAAAAATGAAGTAAAAACTGAAAAACAAAAAGAAGTAAGAGAAGCGGTAATGGTTGAATATGAAATACCAGAAAATGAAAAATTAAGTTTCTTAAGTGATGAAAATAAAAATATATATTTTAAAGCATGTAATGTTATAGGTTCTTTGACAGGTAGAAGTGATTATAATTATTATATGGAAGCAATCTTAGATATTCAAAGCTTAGAAGAACTATATGAAGATGACGATAAAGAATATTTTGATGAAATAATAAATGAAGCTATTTTTAAATTAAAAATGCTTTTAAATATGTTTCATACTAATGATGTAAGTAGAGATGTGGAATTGATTTTTCTAAATGATGTAAAAGGAGATTGTTATTTTACTGATGATTTAAATAAAATTGATAAGGGAATGAGAAATAAAATAGATTTACTATTTGAAAAAGTTAAAAGTGGTAATAATCATCGTGCTGTTTTAAATGAAAATTTAAAAGCTGGTGAATTGCTATTTATAAATGGAATTAATTTATCAATAAGTTTTTGCAGAATTGCTATTGATACGTATTTAATTATTGGCATACATTCAATAAATGATGGTTTTAATCAAGATATTAATAGATATTTCTTAAATAAAAAAGACATTGAAAAATTAAAAGAATTAGTTAAAGATGATGAATTTAGAAATAAATTGGTTGATGAAAATAAATTAGTAATTGAGACATCTATTGTTAGAAAAAGAGAAAAATAGAGTTTGGAGGTATTAAATTATGAGTAATGAAGAAAGATTTAGATTATATAAATATTATGAAAGACTTTTGTCTAGAGTTCTTTTGTATTGCAGTAAAACAAAATATCCAGAAAATTCTATTGAAAGAAAATATGCTTCATTAATAAACAAAGAAATAGATGACTTTGTTTATGTAGAAGATAAAGAGTTTTTAGAAATGTATTTTAAACAATTACTAAATAAAATAAAGTGTTTGTTTAGCCAATATCACATAGAAATTTTTGATAAGAATGGTATAGATTATACCTTTAGTTATAAATTTGATTATGATTGTGATTTTGATAGTTTTGTAAAACAAGTTAGTGATGCAATTAAAATTTTTGAAGAAAAAAAGAATTGTGATAAAAGTATTTGTGAATCTGTTGATCAAATAATTAATGAAAATCCTGTTAATCCTAGAATAATTAATTATGCAGAAAGAATAAAAGATGAAGCAAGGCAAATTCAGTTTAGCTATGATTATGAAGAAAGCATGAGAAATATAGATGAAATGATTAATTTTTTAAAAGGAATGGTTGATAAATATAGCTTATATTTAGCTAGAATTAATAAATTTGAATTATTATTTGGAGATTATCATCCGATGGCTAAGTTCTTAGAACAATATAAAAGTTTGGTTTATGAAGGTAGATTTAGTGCAGCTGATGAATTGGTGTGGAAAGTAAATCTACAAATAAAGAAATTTAGAGCAGCAAAGTTTGTTGTTGATAGAACAACAAAAATAATTGAAGAAAACTATAATTCAAGAATTAATAGTTTAAGTGATGAAGATGACAAAGAGAAAATAGCTATAGCTGATGCTGTCTATCAAAAACTTATGGACTTATTAGGCGATATACTATCTAATAAAGAAAGCAGAGATTTGTTGCCTAAATTGCATAACATATCTTTTGAAAACATGAGAGAATTTTATGAGATTATAACATTTAAAACTTGTGGTCTTTGTATTGAAGCTATCTCGGATAGAAGCTTAAAAGAAAGTGATATTCTTTTAGTAATTAATAGTGATGATAGGAGCTATTATTGCTATGGAATTCATAATGGAGTTGAAGAAAATTTTAAAGTTTCAAAAAGCTATTTTAGAGTAAAATACATTAGATTATTAGATGTCTTTGAAAATAGTGACAAAATTGGCACAACTTTTCTAACTATTTTACAAAAAAGATTAGGTATAGTTGATATTGAAAGTCTAAAAGAAGAATCTCCGGTTGTAGCAATAAATATGATTGTGGATTTTATGGAAAGTAAAAAGGCAGCTTTTGATAAAACAATGAATCCTGCTGAAATCACTTTAAAAAGAGTGCAAAAGAATCAAAAGGAGACAAAATAATGGATTATATTGAAGCATTAAGGTTATTTGGATTTACAAGTAATTTTACAAAAGAAGAATTAAAGAAAAGATATCTAGAATTATCTAAAAAATATCATCCTGATTTAAATGGGGATGAAGAAATGATGAAAAAAGTAAATATGGCATATGAGATATTAAAAAAACATAATGAATCATATGCTTATAACGCTTGTAGTAAATTAATAAAGTATTATGATGATTTAAAATCTAAATTAACTTTTTATACAAGTAAAACAATTTATTTACCAGATACATTAGAATTTAAATATGCAAATGCAATAGCAAATGTTGTTGATACTTTTACATTTGATAAGGTTAAACAGTTAATTGAGTTTAAATATACTGTTGCTATAGGTAGTATAAAAGATTTATTTAAAAGTTATAAAAAGGAAATATTAAAAAATGTACCTGAGTCTTTTGCGGCTAAGTTTGAAACAATTACTGATGAATGCCCATTTGATGAATATGTAAAAGATGTAAATAAAATTAGAATTAAATATGAGAAAATTGATAAAGTGTTAAATCAAGTTTTAATATCTACATCTGCGAATAAAAAAATTGATATTAAAATTATAGATGATTTTTTTACTATAAAAGAAGCAATTATTAATGATATTACTGATAAAAAAATAACTTTAGAAGATGGTATATATAGATTACAAGCTGAAATAAAGGCTAGAGTTTTAAAAAAAGAAGAATTAGATAATAAAATATGGGATACTTATAAAGCGATAATGAATAATTTTAATAAAAGAATGATGGAATTAAAACCAACAGATACAGAAAATATTGATATTGCTATGAAAGTTTTTAATGAAGCAATGATTACTTTAAAAGCTGTTCAAAATGGTACTAAAGATGAAGAGGTTTTATCTATTCTTAGTGACTTAACATTTACAAATAGTGATGAACTTAAAGAAAGTGAATATGAATTATATATTACAGCCAATTTTTCTGATAATGAAGAACCTGAGATTGTTTTGAAAAAAGGTGAAAATGAAAATTGTGTTTATTTTAATAGAAGATATGAAGACGGTTCGGTACTGACATGGTCGGTTGGGAAGGATTTGTTTTATAAAAAATATAGTAAATTTAAAGATGTTTTAAAAAGATTAGATTTTTTAGGAGATAAGGGGTATGTTCAATATTTAAATACAAAATTTATGACTACAGCATTATATTATTATGAAAATGCTGGTTGTTATATTGTTTTAACAGAAAATGATGAAATAATAATAGCGGGATATAATAAATTTGATTCATTAAGTTATTATGCAACGGATGATGCTAGTAGAACATATAAAGATAAGCAAGCATTATATGATAAAATTTATGAAAGTTTCTTTGAAAGAAAAGAAAAAATGAAATATAAAACTAATGAAAATAATATATTAAAAAGAGAAAAAAATAAATAAAATATCTAGACAAATGATTGAAAAAGTAGTATATTTTAGTTATGATTTATTTGGTAAACCAGTAGGTAACTGATAGTTTATAGAGAACTAGTGGATGGTGAAAACTAGTAACTTAAGTTAGTGAAGATAGTACCTTGAAAGTAAACGGAAATGCCCGATATAGCAATTAAAGTAGCATAGAATTCTATGAATTAAGGTGGCACCGCGGGTTATACTCGTCCTTAAGCTAAATTAATTTATAGAATTTTTTATATTTAAGGAGGAGTAAAGAATATGAAAGAAAATATGTACAGAGATATTTATTGTGGAGAAGTAGATTCTTCATATATCGGTAAGAATATTAGGTTAGCAGGATGGGTTAATAGTATTAGAAATCTTGGTAATTTAGTATTTATTACACTAAGAGATGAAACAGGTATTGTGCAATTAATATCTGAAGATGTAGAAAAATATAAGAATTTACATCGTGAAGCAACAGTTACAATTACTGGGGTAGTTGAAGCAAGAACACCTGATATGGTTAACAAGAACATGAAAACTGGAGAAATTGAAATTAGACTTGAAACACTTGAAGTTCTTGGAGATTGTGTAAATGTTTTACCATTTGAAATTAATAAGTCTAAAGAATCTAATGAAGATACAAGACTTAAATATCGTTATTTAGATTTAAGAAATAAAGAAGTTCATGATAATATTATATTTAGAAGTAAGATTATGGATTTCTTAAGAAAAACTATGAAAGAAATGGATTTTTTGGAAGTACAAACTCCAATTATTACTGCCACTAGTCCAGAAGGAGCCAGAGACTTTATAATTCCTTCAAGAAAATTCGCAGGTAAGTTTTATGCGCTACCTCAATCACCACAAATCTTTAAACAATTATTAATGGTTTCTGGATTTAATAAGTATTTCCAAATAGCACCTTGCTTTAGAGATGAAGATCCAAGAAGTGATAGATTATATGGGGAATTTTATCAATTAGACTTTGAAATGAGTTTTGCAACTGATGAAGATGTATATAAAGTTGGTGAAAAAGTATTTTATGATGTATTTAGTACATTTAGTGATAAGTATGTAAGTCCAGCTCCATTTAGAAGAATTAAATTTAAAGATGCGATATTAAAATATGGTAGCGATAAACCAGATTTAAGAAATCCATTAATAATTGAAGATATATCTGATATAATGAATAAAAGTGATTTTGCTCCATTTAAAGATACAGTTGTTAGATGTATTAAAGTAGAAAATATTGAAAAATCTAATTCGTGGTATAAATCTATGGAAGAATATGTAAAAGGACTTCATGGTAATTTAGGTTATATTCAAGTAAAAACTGGTATGGAATTAAAATCATCTTTAACTAAATTTATGAGTGATGAAGTTAAAAATGAATTAATTAAAAGAATGAATTTACATGAAAATGATGCTTTATTTATTGTTGCAGATAAAAAAAGATGTGCAAGAATTATGGGTAACTTAAGAACTAAATTAGGTAATGAACTTGATTTAATTGATAAAAATAGATATGAATTTTGTATTATAAATGATTTTCCTTTCTATGAAGAAAATGAAGATACTGGAGCAATTGAATTTTCACACAATCCATTTAGTATGCCAAAGGGTGGCTTAAATGCTCTAAATAATAATAATCCATTTGAAATTGAAGCATTCCAATATGATTTTGTTTGTAATGGATATGAAATGGCTTCTGGTGGAGTTCGTAACCATTCTCCCGAAATTCTTAAAAAAGCCTTTGAACTTGTTGGTTATAATGAGGATGTTGTAAGAAGCAAATTTCCAAGTTTATATGAAGCATTTAAATATGGAGCACCTCCACATGCTGGTATGGCCCCTGGTATTGATAGAATTATAATGCTTTTAAAAGATGAAGAAAATATTAGGGAGATTGTACCATTCCCAATTGGGGCAAATGGTGCAGATGCTATGATGGGATGCCCTGGAGAAGCTTTCCCTGAACAATTAAAAGAAGCACATATAAAATTAGATTTGTAGGATTACTATGTTAAGAAGGGTAAATTTGTGTGATTTAGATCTTGATAGAGCATATTTTCATTTTACGAAAACAATTGATTTAGCTCGTATTGAAAAAAATAACTTAACTCCAGAGATTAGTGCTAGTTTGGCGATGGTTGATAGTTCTAGAAGACTTTATTTTTCGACGGGTGTAAATGGTATGTTAAAATATCATGATGTCTATCTTAAATGGATGATGAATAATACATATGGAGAAAAAAACTTAAGAAAAAAATATGATGATGATGTATTTAAAACTAAAATGTATGAGTGGACTAAAGAATTTTTAAGTAATGAGTATAAAAATGACGAATATAAGAAAAATACTGTATTTACTAAATATTATCACGATATGTTAGAATGTACATACTTAGTTATTAATGTTTCTAATGCATGTGATTATAATAAAGATGAATATGATGAGGTAAAAGTAAAATATAATTTAGATAAAGATTCTACAGATTATTTAATTATGAAAAAAATATATGGTGATTATAGTGATTTTGATAGTAAAGTAATGGAATCGTGGAATATGAGTACATTTAGAAGAAGATATGTTATGACTAAGGATATCAGAGTTGTAAAATTGGATGTTTTAGATGCTAATGTAGTTGATATTTTAAAATATGTGTATGACAATTATAAAGATACTAAATATGATTTATTAGATGATTTTATGCTTTGGCTAAAAACAAATGAAGGAAAGTAATGATGCTTTCTTTTTGTTTACCAATAAAGTCTATTTATTTTTGTAAAAATTTGGGAAATAGTATTCTATTTCCTTTTTAAATATGGTAAAATAAAGAGTAATTGAAAGGACTGATAAATATGACATTGAGTGGAAAGAAAACAAGGCTGTATAATTATTTAATAGAAATTTTGAATCAACATATGGATAATTATAATTATGTATTTGTTATAGGAAAGTCAGATAGTAATAAATATTATACTAATAATTTAGAAGATATTGAAATTCATGTAAAAAATTCGGATGATTTAGTTAGTGATGTTGAAGCAATAAGTTTAGGATACAATTTATTTAAAAGATTTGGATTAGAGGATATAGAATTAAGTATTAGTAGTAATGATGAAATATTAAACTTATTAGAAGTATTGGAAATATATTGTACAAATAATATTGAAAGTAATGAATTAACTTGGAATTATATTTATGAAGATGTAATTGTGGGTGTTGGATGTAAAAATAATAATGAAATTAATATTAAAATTAATATTGAGACATTAATTAATGAAGTAATAAACATTATTAGGGATAATGCTTTAGATGTAAATATTGATGTAAGTATAATTGGTATTAGTGAAGAAGAAAGCTATCATGCTTTAAAAATAGCACAGGATTTAAGAATGAATAATATTAATGTTGTGTTAAATGAAAAAGTTAATAGTAAATTTAATATATTGTTAGATGATGAAAATTTAATTAAAGGTATAATTAGTATTAAAGATAATTATACTGAAGAAGTAATAAAAATAGATGAAGCTGATGTGCTTGAATATATCTTAGGTAATATATAAGGAGGAACTATGGGTTATATTGAAGAAATAGTATTAAATTGGATACTTTATAGTAGTGAAGAAGTATATACTTATAAAGCAAAGTGTAAAATTACAAGGTTTGTAAAAGAAAAACTTGATGATGCTTTAAAAATTACTTCTTATTTATATTCTTTAGGGTATAATAGTAAAGTTATTATAAATTATGCTAGAGGCAATAGATTTGTAGATAATTTGAATTATTTAAAAAATAAAGCTGATAATTTTTCTACTAGATATGGTAATTTATTAGAAGAAAAGTTCTTAAGTGAAAATGTAAATAAAAATAAACATGAAAATGAACATGTTAAGCATAGTTATTTAGAAAATTTATTATTAAAGTTATTAGCAAATTCTAATACATATTCTAAAGATTCAAATGAATATCAAATATTAAGCAATTTAATTTGCAAAAGACCAGATGATGTTTTTGAAGCAATATTTATATGCAATTGGCAAGAAAAAAATATAAAAGAAATAATAGATGAAGCAATAAAGAAAAATTGTTTGGAAAAAGAAGTAGATAAAATATTAGTTATTTCTAGAAATTTAAAATTATTATATAAAGATAAATATCAAGCATTAAGAAATGATTTTATATTAAGTATTGAAAGCAATATTGATAAAGATCATAGTGATATTGAAAATAATTTTTATAGCTATGAAGAAGAAAAGACTGTAAATGAATGGTTAAATTCTAAAGAGAATATTAGTAAAACAGGACATTTATTATTAGAGTGGTGGAGTAATGTTAGTGAATTTACTAGTGAACAAGAAGAATATAAAATAGTTACAGCATTTATTACAAATCATTCTGAAGATTTTCTTGATGCAATAATGGCAATGCATGTATTAGGTATTAATATTGAAAGAACTATTAATTTAGCTTTGCGTGGTAGTGAATTTGAATTTGAAGAACTTATGAAACAATATATTTTAGTTAGCATAAATTTAAAAATATATTTTAAAGATGCTTATAATAAAAATGATTTCATTAAGAGTTTAAATACTCATTTAAAAAGAGAAAGAAGGAAGAAAAATGACAATTAAAGAATTACAAAAGAGTAGTGAAGAATATTTAGATAAGGAAATTAAGATAAGTGGTTGGATTAGAAATCATAGACCTCAAAAGGAATTTGGTTTTATTGATTTTTCAGATGGAACTAGTTTTAAACACTTACAAGTAGTATATACAAATGAATTAGAAGATTTTAGTAATCTTGTAAAATTACATAATGGTTCAAGTATTGAGGTTATCGGGGATTTTGTTAAATCTGAAGGCAATGGACAAGATTATGAATTAAAAGCTAAAAGTATTAAATTGTTGGGAGATTGCTCTGAAGATTATCCATTACAACCTAAAAAACATAGTATGGAATTTTTAAGAAGTATTGCATATTTAAGACCTAGAGCTAACACTTTTCAAGCAGTATTTAGAGTAAGAAGTGTAGCAGCTTATGCCATTCATAAATATTTCCAAGATAGAAACTATATTTATGTTCATACACCACTTTTAACAACTGCAGATTGTGAAGGTAGTGACCAAATGTTTAAAGTATCTACATTTGATTTTGATAATCTACCAAAAAAAAATGGGAAAGTAGACTTTAGTAAAGATTTATTTAATAAAAAGACATTTATTACTGGTTCAGGACAACTTCATGGCGAAACATTTGCTTTAGCATTTAGTAAGATTTATACTTTTGGACCAACTTTTAGAACAGAAAATTCAAATACTAAGACTCATGCAAATGAATTCTGGATGATTGAACCTGAAATAGCTTTTGCAGATATCAATGATTTAATGGATATTGAAGAAGATTTCCTAAAATATATTGTTAAATATGTTTTAGAAAATTGTCCAGATGAAATTGATTTCTTTGATAAATTTGTAGAAAAAGGATTAAAAGCAAAATTAGAAAATGTAGCAAATAGTACTTTTATAAGAATTGATCATAAAGAAGCAATTGATTTATTAAAAAATAGTGGCGAAAAATGGGAATTTGAACCATCTTATGAAGAAGATATTGCTAAAGAACATGAAAGATGGTTAACAAATCATTTTAGTGTTCCAGTATTTATTAAAAATTGGCCAGCAGGAATTAAAGCATATTACATGAAATTAAATGAAGATGGAAAAACTGTTGCTGGTGTTGATTTAGAAGTTCCTGGGGCTGGTGAGCTTATTGGTGGTTCACAAAGAGAAGAAAAATTGGATGTTTTACTAGATAGAATGAAAGAACTAGGAGTAGAAGAAGAAAGCATTGAATGGTATGTAAATCTAAGAAGATATGGTGGATGCATTCATTCAGGATTTGGAATGGGATTTGAAAGACTTATTATGTATCTAACAGGCATTGAAAATATTCGTGATGTTATTCCTTATCCAAGAACACCTGGTTCATGTGAATTTTAGAGGGTTTTTATGGGAAAAATTATTGCAATTGTTGGAATGTGCGGTAGTGGTAAATCTGTTGCTAGTGAGTATTTGATTGGATTGGGTTATAAAAGGGTTTATTTCGGTGGAGTTACAATGGATAAATTAAAAGAAAGTGGTCTAGATATAACTCCGGATAATGAAAAAATGATGAGAGAAAAACTTCGTAGTGAACTTGGGATGGGAGCTTATGCTAAAGTTTTACTTCCAACTATTAAAGAATTATCTTTAAATAATGATGTTGTTCTTGATGGACTTTATTCGTGGGATGAATTAGTTATTTTAAATAATGAATTTAATATGACTACGATTGCAGTTGTTGCAGATAAAAAAATTAGATATGATAGACTTTCTAAGAGAATTGAAAGACCTTTTAGTGAATCTGATGCTATAAAAAGAGATATTTCAGAAATTGAAAATATTGCTAAGGCGGGACCAATAGCTTATGCTGATTATTATATTTTCAACAATGGTACAATTAATGATTTTCATAATAGATTAGATGAAATTTTAAATAATATAGAGGAGTGAAGTACTTTTGAATAAATTTACAAAAGAAATGATTGATGATTATGCTGGTAAATTGCTTATTGGTTTAACTGATGATGAAAATAATATGGTTTTAAAAGAGTTTGATGTTATTGAAAAATCAATGGAAAAAATTGCAAATATGCCTGATATAGAAAAAGTTGAACCTATGACACATGCTTTAGATGATTTTTCTTTTATATTAAGAGAAGATGTTGCAAAAGAAAGTATTCCAGTTGAAAATTTATTACAAAATTGTGATTCTGTAGAAGATGATTTTGTTAGTGTTCCAAAGGTGGTGGGATAATGAAAAAGCCAGGAATTATTGAATTTCATGAAATGTTAAAAAATAAAGAAGTTACAAGTGCGGAATTAATTAAAGACTCAATTAGTAATGCTTATGAATTACAAAAAAAATGTAATGCGTTTGTAACTATAATTGATGATGCAAATGGGGAATTTGATGAAAATAACTATTTAAGCGGGATTCCTTATGGTATTAAAGATAATTATTCTACGAAAGATATTTTATCTACAGGTTCTAGTAATACATTAAAAGATTATGTGCCATTCTTTGATGCAACTGCGATTGTTAATTTGAAAAATAATGGTGCTGTTGGAGTTGCTAAAACTGCTTTAGATGAATTTGGAATGGGTGGTACTGGGTTAACTGCTCACACAGGAATTATCAAGAACCCATGGGACGATACAAGAATTTGTGGTGGTTCTTCAGCAGGTTCTGCATGTAGTGTTGCGGCAGGTGTTTATCCTTATGCATTAGGTAGTGATACTGGAGATTCTATTCGTAAACCTGCAGGATACTGTGGAATTGTAGGCTATAAACCTACTTATGGAATGATTTCAAGATATGGTTTATTTCCATTTGCATCTAGTTTAGATACTTGTGGAGTTTTAACAAGAAGTGTTAGTGATGCGGCATTAGTAGTTGATGCTATGAAAGGTATAGATGAAAATGACCAAACTTCTTGGGATTCAAGCAATATAAATTTATTTGAAAATTTGAATAAAGATGTGAATGAAAAGAAATTATTTTATATAAGAGAAATTACTGATATTAGTAATTATCCGAATGCTAGTGAGGAATTAAAATTACATTTAAACAACTTTAATGAAACAATAGAAAAACTAAGAAATATTGGTGTTATTGTAGATGAAATATCTATAGATAAAACTCTACTTAGTACAATTCCTAGTGTTTATGTTTGTATTTCTTGTGCTGAAGCTACTAGCAACATGTCTAATTTAACAGGAATATCTTTTGGCCCTAGAGGAACTGGAGATAATATCATGGACATGATTAAAGATTATAGAACTAAAGGATTTTCACCCCTTATTAAAAGAAGATTTGTAATAGGTTCGTATGTATTGCAAAAAGAAAATCAAGAAAGATATTTCTTAAATGCTTGTAGAGCAAGAAGATTAATCGTAAATAAATTTAAAGATTTATTTAAAGAATATGATGCATTTATTTTACCTGTAGGTGGTGGAGTAGCACCTTTAATTAAAGATGTTATGGAACAAGTTTCTGATGATGAATTATCTATTTTAGAAAATCATTTACAAATTGGTAACTTCGGAGGATTTCCATCTATTACAATACCAAATGGGCTTATAAATGGACTTCCAGTTGGAGTTAATATTACAGGTAATTGTTATGATGATCAAACTGTTTTAAATTTAGCATATGCATTAGAATCTGAAATGAATTATAAAGATATGGTAGTAGGTGATAATAATGAATAAATATAAAGCAGTAATTGGTCTTGAAATGCATTGTGAAATGAAAAGTAATACGAAAGTATTTTCAAGTGCAAAAAATGATTTTAGTGAAATACCTAATATAAATGTTAGACCTGTAGATATGGGATTTCCAGGAACTCTTCCTATGGTAAATAAAGAAGCTATTAGAAAAGCAATTATGGCTGCTTTAATACTTAATTGTAAGTTACCAGAATATATGTACTTTGATCGAAAGAATTATTATTATCCAGATTTACCTAAAGGATATCAAATTACCCAAATGCATGATCCAGTTGGGGTAAATGGTTCGATAAAAATTGATTGTAATGGAACAACAAAAAAAATCCTTATTCATGATATTCATCTAGAAGAAGATTCTGCTTCAATGGATCATTTTACAGATGTATCATTGATTAACTATAATAGAGCAGGTGTTCCATTACTTGAACTTGTTACTGAACCTTGTATTGAATCACCTGAAGAAGCTGTTGCTTTCTTGGAAGAAATGAGGAGAATATATCAATATGCCAATATCTCTGATGCTGATACTAAAAAAGGGCAAATAAGATGTGATGTTAATGTTTCTATAATGGATGTAGATTCTAAGGAGTTAGGTACAAAAGTTGAAGTTAAAAATGTTAACTCATTTGGTAATGTTTATGAAACTATTAAATATGAAATAGAAAGACAAAGTAAATTAAAAGATAAGGGAAGATATGATGAAGTAGTACAAGAAACTAGAAGATGGGATGAAGAAAGTGGTACTACGAAAAGAATGCGTACTAAGGCTGATGCAATAGATTATAAATATTTTGTGGAACCTAATATTCCTAAATATAAAATAGATCAAAACTGGGTTGAAGAAATAAAAAAATGTATTCCAGTTCTTCCTAATGAAAGAAAGATTAAATATATAAATGAGTATGGATTAAGTGAATATGACGCTAATATAATTATTAAAACTAAGGAATATGCTGATTATTTTGAAGAATGTGTAAGTTTAGGAATGGATAAAAAAATTGCTGCTAATTATTTAATTGTAAATATAATTGCATACTTAAATAAAGAAGCTGTTAGTTTAAATGAATTTTACTTAAAACCTAATTTATTAAATCAAATTACTACTGAGTTAGAAAATGGAATTATTTCTTCTAAACAAGCTAAAGAAATATTTAATAAGTCTTTAGAAGAACAAAAAGAACCAAAAAACTTTATTAGTAAAGATAATGCTCAATTATCTGATAGTAATGAGCTTGAAAGTATAATTGATAATATATTAAGTAATAATACAAGCCAAGTTGAAGCGTATAAAAATGGAAAAACTAATCTTTTTGATTTCTTTGTGGGACAAGTAATGAAAGAAACTAAAGGTAAAGCAAATCCAAACTTAACTAAAGAGATATTAAAAGACAAGCTAGATTAATTGCTTGTTTTTTTATGAAAAAACTTTTACTTTTTTTCTTTATCGTGATATAATTTTAATATACTAAGGGATGTGTGATATATGTTTGGAAAAATTATATATATTGGAGAGTCTGAAGCTCACGTTGAAAATTTAATTAAAGATGCTAATACAGCAGATTTAATGAATGTAAATGTTGTATTTGAAGATAATAATCAAAGAATACTTGGTGAAGTTCAAGAATTAAATAGTGATATTATAAAAATAAGATTTCTTGGAGAATATATAAATGGAAAATATATTAATGGTGTTTTAAGAAAACCATTGTTATCATCTAAAATTAGAATGATTACTAAAGATGAATTAACAGAATTAGTTGGAACATATAATGCAAGTAGTTTTATTCTTGGGGAAAGTGCTATATATAAAGGATTTAATATACATCCAAGTATTAATAGTTTATTTTCTAATCATCTAGCTATATTTGGTAATAGTGGATCTGGAAAATCCTGTGGAGTGGCTAGAATTGTCCAAAATTTATTTTCATCAATATATCAAGTGCAATATAATGCTAATATCTTTATATTTGATGCATTCGGAGAATATAAAAATGCCTTTGGTAAACTAAATGAAATAAATAGTAATTATTCTTATAAATTTATTACAAGTAATCCTCATGAAGAAAGTGATAAATTACTTAAAATACCAGTTAGTTTATTAACTTTGGATGATATGGCATTATTACTTCAAGCAAGTAATCATGCACAATTACCAATTATAGAAAATACTATTAAGCTAGCAAAAATATTTTCTACGAATACTGATGAAGCAAATGATTATAAGAATCATTTAATTGCTAAAGCCTTACTGGCAGTATTATTTAGTAATGAAACTATATCAAGTAAAAAAAATGAAATATTTACTATTATAGAAGTATGTAATACTAAAGAGTTTAATTTTGATACAGTTATCCCTGGACTGGGTTATACTAGAACTTTTAGTGAATGTTTTGAAATTGATTCAAATGGTAATTTTGGTGAATCAGTTTTAATTACTAATTATATATTAAGTAAGATAAATGATAATTTAGATAGTATTAAGGCTCCAGATAATGCTAGTTATTCATTGAAAGATTTTGCTAAAGCAATGGAATTTACTTTAATTAGTGAAGGCTTTTTACATAATCAAAATCTACATGATGATGCAGTTATTTTAAGAGTTAGACTTAATACAATCATTAATAGTAGACTAGGGGTGTATTTTTCAAATGAATTTATGCCTGCGGAAGATTATATTAAATCATTAATTGATAATGATGGAAAGAAAGCTCAAATTATAAATATTAACTTAGAGGATATAGATGATATATATGCTAAGGTATTTGTTAAGATTTTTTCAAGAATTATATTTGACTTTGCTAAAGGTAGTGCTAAGAGAGCCTCAATGCCATTTCATTTATTCTTAGAAGAAGCCCATAGATATATTCAAAAAGATAACGATACATTCTTACTTGGATATAATATATTTGATAGAATAGCTAAAGAAGGTAGAAAATATGGGGTTATACTTGATATTATTAGTCAAAGACCTGTAGAAATAAGTGATACTGTTATAGCACAATGTAATAACTTTTTAATATTTAAAATGACACATCCTTTGGATATTAAATATATTGGCGAAATGCTTCCAAATATTAGTCAAGATATACTTGATAAACAAAAAGTATTACAACCTGGTACTTGTGTATGTTTTGGAGGAGCATTTAAAATACCTATGATTGTTAAGATGCAAATGCCTAATCCAATGCCTTATAGTAGTAATTGTGATGTATCTAATTGTTGGAAGATGGAAATGCCAGAAGGAAATGTTGAAGAATTTATTTAATATAATATAGTAAGAAGTATTTAAAATGATACTTCTTATTTGCTTATTACTGTGGCTTTTTGATAGTGAAATTTGCATTTTTAATGAAAATATGCTATAATTAATATGTACTGTTAAAGGAGAGTATTTAAAATTATGATAAATTATATAAAAACCAATAAGAATAAAATCTTTATTATTATTGGGGTGTTAGTTGGAGTAATAATATTATTACAACCAAGTGGCACAATACATCAAGAGGTTGAAAACAATGTAGAAAATGGTGTTCCCCTGGAGAACTTAAATAAATTATCTTATGAAGATCAAGTTAGTATGACACTAAAAGAAAAGAAAGATTCTATTAAGTTTTTAGCAGAAACTTTCCAAATTGATGAAAAAGTTTTAATTAATATGTTAAAAGATAATTATGAAAAGTTTGGTTTTAATAAAAATACTAATGATTTTGATAAAATTGTAATTGATTATTTGTTTGAGTTAGAAACTAGAGATAAGACATTATTTAATAATGTAAGAACACATGGTAATAAAGATAAAGATTACATTGTAAAATTAGTTAAATATTTTAGTAGTATTTATACAAATGTAGAATTTACAATTGCTGCTGGTATTGCTAATGTTGAATCTGGTTATACTTCAAAATATATGTTAAATAAAAACAATATATTTGGTGGTATGTATAATGGTAATTTAATAGGTTATAAAAATATTGAATATGGTACACTTCAATATATAAAACTATTAAGTGAAGGTTATTTTGGAAAAGGTCTTACAACAGTGGAAGATATAGGAAAAATTTATAATCCAATGTTTAACGAATCTGGTGTAAAAATAGCTAAGCCAACTTGGGTTTATAATGTTAAATTATCAATGGAAAATTTTAATGATATTGAAGATGTTGACACAACTATACTAAATAATTTGAAAAATAGTTAGTATGACTTGTTTTAAAAAAAATATTTTGATATAATTAAGATACCTAAAGGGTAAATGTCTATGTCAATATAAAACCGACTAGATAGATAATAAGGGAATCTAATTGAATTATGGTGTAGAAGACTTAACCATTAAGTGAGTAAGGATCCTAAAGTAATTCATGTGGTGCCCACCTCGCGAGAGCGGGTTTTTATCAATGCATGGCGCCTTTGGGTTTTCTTTTGGAGGAAATTATGTTTGATAGACTAGAATTGCTTATTGGTAAAGAAAATATTGAGAAAATAAGTAAAATAAATGTTTTAATTGTAGGTATTGGAGGAGTAGGTGGAACTGCTTTAGAAGCCTTAGTAAGAAGTGGAGTAAAAAATATTACAATAATAGATAAAGATGTAATTAGTGAAAGTAATTTAAATAGACAGATTCTTTCTACTAGAGATTCTATTGGTTTATATAAAGTAGATGTTGGGATAAATAGATGTAAAAGTATTAATCCCGATGTAAATATTACAGGTTTAAAAATTAATTTAGATGAAAAAAATGTTAATGAATTAGAGTATTTTGATTTTATTATAGATGCTTGTGATGATATTAATGCTAAACTTGCTTTGATGCAATATGCAAATAAAAATAATATTAACTTAATTAGTTCTATGGGAACAGGTAAGAGACTTAATCCAAGTAATGTTATAATTACAAGACTTGATAAAACAAGCAATGATCCTTTAGCTAAAAAAATGAGATATGAAGCAAGAAAAAGAGGACTAAAATTAAATATTCCAGTGGTTTGTTCTAAAGAGGAACCTATAAATAATGATCGTATTATTGCGTCTAGTATTTTTGTTCCTTCCACAGCAGGTTTAATGCTTGCTTATTATATAATAGAAAAAGTAATCAATGACTGATTACTTTTTTGTTATTAAAAATGTTGCTAGAGTATTAGGATCTTCACCATTATATATGATATTGTATATAGTGGTAATCAATTCTATTTCAATACCTTTTTTGCTTAACATTTTATATATTATATCTAAAGTGTTATAACCTTCCACAGTATTATTAACTAAATATTCATTTATTTCTTTTTGACTTTTAGTTTTACCTACGATATATCCAAAACTAAAATTTCTGCTTTTAGTACTTGTACATGTAAGCATTAAATCGCCAACGCCTGCAAAGGATAAAATGGTCTTAGGTTTTCCACCAAATATTTTTATGATATCTTTTATATCATGTAAAGATTCATTAATTAAAAAACTTTGAGTGGAATTACTATATCCTAGGCCACTTAATATTCCTGATGCTATTGCTATAACATTTTTTATAGCTCCACACATTTGAATACCAATTATATCTTTTGATGGTCTTAGTTTTAACGTATCATTAGCTAAAGATTCTAATACATAATCTTTAGCCTTTTTTGTTTTTGATGCTAATGCTAGAGCAACAGGTTCATTATTTAATATGTCAACTGCGAATGTTGGACCAGAAATAACTGCAACATTATTAGTTTTTAAAGTTTTACTTACAATATTTGATAATAACTCTTCCTTTGATTCTTCAATTCCTTTTGATGCTATACATATAGGAATATTATTTTTGTAATAATCTTTCATTTTTTTTGTAACTAAATCGACGTATTTACTAGCTGTTATTATATAAATTATATCTGTATTACTTAATACTTCTTCCATGCTAGTACTTACTTTTATATTTTTAGGGATACTTGTATCAAAAACGGACTTTATATTTTTAGTTTTTTTGTATTCTTCATAATTTTTTTCATTTTCTGTCCATATAACTATTTTATTTTCACTCTTTTTGGCTAACATTTTGCTTATTGCAAGGCTGTAAATGCCAAGGCCTATAACACTTATTTTCATTTTTCACTCCTCATTTCTTCATGTAATTTATTTAAACTTTTTTCTACTTTATTATCTTTTGGAATATAATATTTCTTGCCAATTAGGTTCTTAGGCATATAATTTTGTTTTACCCAGTCATTTGGATAATTATGTGGATATAAATAATCGGGGCTAGTGGTTTTAATATTATCAGGAACATTACCTGTATTTCCTCTTCTTATATCATTTATAGCAGCATCTAATGCTAAATGTGAGCTATTACTTTTTGGTGATAGTGCCATTTCTACAACTATCTGGCCTAAAGGTATTCTTGCCTCAGGTAATCCCACTAGTTCTGATGCTTGGATCGCTGCCATTACTCTTGGACCAATTCCAGGATTAGCCATACCAATATCTTCATATGCAATAACACTTAATCTGCGATAAATGCTATCTAAATCTTCTGCTTCAATTAACCTAGCTAAATAGTGTAAAGAAGCATCAACATCACTTCCGCGAATTGACTTTTGAAGGGCACTTAATACATCATAATGTCCATCACCATTTTTATCATGAAAAAAGACTGGTTTACTATTTATTTTCTTTATTACTTCAATATTAATTTTTTTGTCACTAGAATAATATGCCACTTCAAGTAAATTTAAAGCAAAACGCATGTCGCCACTAGAAAGGGTAGCAATATAATCCAGAGTTTCTTCATCTATCTTAATATCTTTAAAATCTTCTAGTGCTTTTTTTAATCCTTTTACTATATCATCTTTAGTTAATTCATGTAGTTCGAATATTTGGCATCTACTTCGTATGGCGGGATTAATTTTGTGATATGGGTTAGATGTAGTAAGTCCAATAAGGATTATCGTACCATTTTCAATATATGGTAATAATAAATCTTGTTTATCTTTATTCATTCTATGGATTTCATCAATTATTAAAACCATATCTCCATACATTTTAGCCTCTGCGATAGCACAATCAAAATCACTTTTATTGTTTACGGTGGCATTTAAAAACTTATAATGAATATTAAGTTCATTAACTAAAGCATTGGCTATACTTGTCTTACCAATACCTGGCTTTCCATAAAAAATCATTGAAAAAATTTTCTTGTTTTTTACAAGATTAGAAAGAATTTTGCCTTTACCAATAAGATGGTCTTGGCCAATAATGTCATCTATTTTTTTAGGTCTTAATTTATCTGCTAAAATTTCCATAATATCACATGTTTAATTATAGCACATTTTAAGAAAATTTGGTACAATAAATATAGTTAGGTGGTTGTTTATGAGAAATATTATTGATACTATTAAAGATCCAGATATAATTGATTATTTAGAATACTTAAAGTATGAAAGAAGAGTATCTTTAAATACGATTGATTCTTATGGAGAAAACTTACTTCTTTTAAGTAATAGTGTAAATAAAAATTTAATTAAACTAAAGAAAAATGATATAAAAAAGTTTTTAGATGATATAGATTCTACCCCAAGAACAAAAGCTCATTATTTAACAGTATTTAATTCCTTTTATAAGTATTTGGTATTTATGGATAAAATAGAAAATAATCCCTGTGATGGAATAAAAGCTCCGAAGTTAGAAAAAAAGTTGCCAAATTATTTAACAAGTGAAGAAATAGATAAATTATTTAATATTAGACTTACTAAACCAATTGATTATAGAAATAAGGTAATGTTAGAAATAATTTACGCAACTGGAGCTAGAATTAGTGAAATAACTTCACTTGAATTAAAACAAATCAATTTTGAAGAATGTATAATTAGAGTTACAGGTAAAGGAAAAAAAGATAGAATTATTCCTATCGGAAATACTGCTTTAGAAGCATTAAAGCTATATGTTTATAATTATAGAGCATTTTTGGTAAAAAATGTTACTTGTGATTACGTCTTTTTAAATAAAAATGGGACAAAAATAAGTAGACAAGGTTTCTTTAAGATATTGAAAGATTTAGCTAATAAATCCGGTATAAATAAAGAAATAAGTCCCCATACACTAAGACATTCATTTGCTACAAATCTACTTAATAATGGTGCTGATTTAAGAGTCATTCAAGAACTTTTGGGCCACGAGAATTTAGAAACTACAGAAATATATTCTCATTTACAAAATAAAAAAATAGAGGAAGATTATAGTAATCATCCTCATGCGCATATCTAAAAACTATCTGCAGTTTTCATTACGAGCTTCATTACGTGCATTTGATCTTGCACTAGCTTTACTAGAACTTCTAGCTGTTTTTTTAGCTTTGTTTCTAGCATTTTCTTTATTCTTGCTCATGTATATATACCTCCCACTATTATTATGGAACAAATATTATTTTTTAATCATATATTTTATGGTAAATTAAGGAAGTGATTTAATTGAAAAAAATCGGCATTACAACTAGAATTTTAACTAATGATATTAATATTGAAATAGAAAAAATACCTCATTCTTTAATAGAAAAAATAGAAAAGCTTGACGTTACTGTTATAATTATACCTTGTGTTAGTGATGTTAGTTTTTATTTAGACTTGTGTGATGGTTTTATTATACCTGGTGGAAATACTTGGAATGGTGTTGATGTTAAAGTATTAAAATATGCGATGAAACACAATAAACCTTTGCTAGGAATATGTGCTGGTATGCAAGCAATTGCTAATATAAATACATTTATAGATCATACAATTAAAGTAGATAGCGATATTAATCATTATGTGCCTAATAAAGAATATGTTCATGAAATTAATATAAATGAAGGAATTTTAAAAGATATAATCGGCAAAAATAAAATATCTGTTAATAGTAGGCATCATGATACAATTATAAATGAAAATTTCTTTAAAGTTGAAGCAAGAAGTGATGATGGTATTATTGAAGCAATAAGTTTAAATGGATATAAATATATATTCGGAGTTCAATGGCATCCCGAAGACATGGATGATATAGATCAGGATAAATTATTTAAATATTTTATTAGTTTAATTTGATTTTTAATAAACTATGTGATACTATCTAGGTAGGGAGACATTTATGAAAACAAAAAAAATACAAAGCATTAGCTTGTCTGAGTTATCTTTTATTATTTTTTCTAATCAATTTAGTATTGATTTACAAAAAGATGCTTACGAAGAATTAAAAAGAAGATTTTCTAAAAAAACATTTAGTTTAGAAGCATTCTTAGAATATGAAAAAGCTACAATTGAAAAAAGAGGAGGCGATATTAATGATTATTTAATATCGGATAGTGCATCTATAAGCTTACTTTTAAGATTATACTTTTCAATGGTTTATAAAAAAGAATTATTTCAACATGGTAATTTACTATTTAGTGAAAATTTATTATGTCATAGTGATGGAGAAAATACCTTTTTTGTTAAAGCTTTAAGATATGAATTAAGAAGACTAGAAAACACTAAGAGTCCATTCTTATCTTCTTCTGAATGTGAAGTATTAGAAAAAGTAATGGAAGCTTTAAATGAAAGAATAAATAAGAAACAACCAATTTGGTATGAATCATCATTAACTGAATGTACTTGGGATATTATGACAGACTCTTTGATAACTATAATTCCTGTAATTAGCTATTTATCAGTTTACAACTTTTTTTTGCAAGATTTAACTAAATTAACACCACAAAAAAGAGCTATTATGAAATCAATGAAAACAGCAACTGTTGATCACTCAATTTTCCATAACGAAGAATTAAAACGAAATTTAGTAAGATAACTTGAATATAATTAAGTGGTGATATGATGCAAAATATTATAATTCCACTTATATTATCTACATTAGCTGGTCTATCAACGTTAATCGGAGCTATTCCAATATTTTTTAAAATTAAAGAGAAGAACTTAAATAAATTTATAAGTTTTTGTCTTTCTTTTTCTATTGCAATAATGATTTCTATAAGTATTTTAGATTTAATTCCAACATCATTTTTTGAAATAGTTAACTTCTATGGAATTGGAAAGACTTTAATAATTTTATTAATAGCATTTATTATTAGTTATATAATTATTACATATCTAAGTTCCTTAGTAGAAAAAGAAAGCAAAGGTATTGATTTATATAAACTAGGTATTTTAAACATGATTGTTTTAATTCTTCATAATTTACCGGAAGGTATTGCAACATTTTTAAGTAGTTATCATAGTATTGATTTAGGTTTAAGACTATCGATTGCCATTATGCTTCATAATATTCCTGAAGGAATTTCTATTGCAGTACCAATTTATTATGCAACTGGTAGTAGAAAAAACGCAATAAAATCAACTTTAATATCTGGATTATCTGAACCATTAGGTGCCATTTTAGCTTTTGTATTTTTAAAAAAATTTGTATCAGAACTTATGATAAGTATAGTCCTAATTGTAGTAGCAGGGCTTATGATTACTTTATCGATACAAGAAATGCTTCCTAGAGCGTTAAAATATAAAGAAAATAAGTGGATTTATTTAGGACTTATCACAGGAACAATTCTAGTAATAGTAAATGTAATTATTAGTTAAAATCTGTTGATACACAAAAAGAGTGGGGGAGAGTATTTACTTTTATGTTTGACTATGTTAAACTCAAAAAGTAAGGATGTGTTTTTATGGGACTAAATATTGATTATGAAGCAATCGCAAATTATATAATTATAATCGGAGCAATAATAATATTTGTTACAATTATAAAATCTATATTACCAATTTTAACATACAATGAACTTAAAAAACAAAGAAAATTATTAGAACAAATTAGTAAAGATGTTTCAGATATAAAAGATAGATATTTGTAATAGATGTTTTAAATATTTATAATTAAAATTCATACATAAATATTTATAATTAATTTTTGATAACTAAGTTAACATAATATATATTATTTAGTAAAAATAATCAAGATATTAATCAGTAAAATTATCCAATTTAACTAACATTATAACTTCTTTCATAACATTTTGTAACAAACACATATAATATACATATTTGATTTCAAATTTTATAAAAATTAATTTTTTCAATTTAAAATTATTTTTTATTTTCTATGAATTAAGGATTTTATTTTATA
>ENA-ORSI01001047-ORSI01001047.1-human-gut-metagenome-genome-assembly--contig:-NODE-1047-length-25995-cov-6.356052_pt1 | contig 25995 bp, 30 predicted proteins | sample MGYA00242187_ERZ509154 | MGnify/ENA primary metagenome ERZ509154 (study PRJEB26280, sample SAMEA2338627) | human gut metagenome | biome: human gut; feature: human-associated habitat; material: faeces...
TGGGAACGCCGCGTTCGGAGCCTTACGGTAAGCTGTTCAGCTTTCCGTAGGGCTCTTTTTTGCGTTTATGCCCTTTTCGCTGAATAGCGGAAAGGGCATACATGCGCAGATGGTCTGAGAGCACAGCGAAATATCCGTAACTCCATCTCGAAATTTTACAAAATTTTGAGATTGGAGCTTACGAATGTACAACTGGAAAGATGCGCGGAATTACAGACGTTTCCGCGACGAAAACGGCAATGTCATTGCCAGTATTATTTACGTTGACGGCGAGGAAGTCGCCGTTTCAGATGAAGTTTATGAAGCCTACGCAAGCATGGATCGCCGAGAGCGGTATCTAACGGATGAATCAGATACCCCGCAGAATCTCTCATTTGAACGATGTGTGGAAGATTGTGTTCCTTTTGAACTGTTGTATGAAAACGGCTGCGGCAGTTTGGAAGAAGATCTGGAGAGGAAAGAAATGCTTTGTATTCTTCACAAAGCGCTTCAATCGATTCCCGCAGAGGAACAGGAATTCATCCGTGAACTGTTCTTCCTGCATCGTACAACACGAGAACTTGCGCAGAAATATGGTGTTTCACAGCCAGCCATTGTCAAGCGCAAGCAGCGTGTGCTATCGACTTTGAAAAAATATTTTGAAAATTTCTGATTTCGTGGTTATCAAGGGGTCGTTTTTTCGGGAGGGATAGTGAGGGGATTCGAAACGCCCCTCACTGAACCTTGAAAAGTGAATACCAGCAACGCGGATCACACCGCAGGTTGGGAAACGCGCACGGCGCGCGCGACGACCCGGAGGCACGAGCTTCCGGCGAGCGAGAAACGCGCCGTGGGCAGCCTTGGCAGGCTGCATCATGCCGCCCAACCTGTTTGGACACACAACGTCTAGCCTGCACGTAAGACAGGCTGCCATGCGCTGGGGTTGAAAGCAGTCGAGACCCCAGTCACAGGCTGTGAGAGCTGCCAAGCTCTGTCTGCGCTGTTCCCCATCGCCGGGGCGCGAGCTGCAAATACGGCGGAACAAACTTTTCAAGATAGGATGAAAGAATCATGATCAACGAACTTACCAGAAAAAACGCACATACCGAACTCGACCACATCTTCAAAACCATTCTCCCCGCGCACGGCATGACAGAGCGGCCGGAACAGATCCGTCTCAGCCACACCATGCTGGACGCCATGTTTGAAAACCGCATTGCACTGAGCGACGCCGGGACCGGCATTGGCAAGACATACGCCTACCTGACCGCCGCCATCGTGTACAGCCACAGCAGGCTGGTAGACGGGCTTCCGTTCCAGCCGGTCATCATTGCAACCTCCAGTATCGCGCTCCAGAACGCCATTGTGCGGGAGTATCTGCCGTTCCTGTCGGATGCGCTGTCGGACGATCCGCATATCACAACACCTATTCTTGCCGCCTTGCGCAAGGGCAAGAGTCACTATGTCTGTGACGAGCGGCTGCACCAGCACCTGCAGCAGCGCCCGAACGGGAAAAACGTCATGCAGAAGAAAGAACTTTATTCCCTGCGGGATGTTCTGGATCTGGATGAAACACAGAAACTCAGCAGCTTTGACCGCGAGCGTATCTGCGTTCCGCAGTTTTGTGACTGCAAGCACCCGGACTGCCGCTATCGTCGGCACCTGACCGAGTGTGGGCAGAAACGGTATCTGTTCCAGATCTGCAACCAGAACCTCTGGCTGGCAGACTGTATGCACCGGGAAAACGGCTTAAAGCCCATCCTCCCGGATGCCTGCACAGTCATTGTGGATGAAGCGCACAAGCTGCCGGAAACAGCGCGGGAGATGTTTGGAACGACCTTAACGGCCGGAGAGATCCGCAGCGCGGTCGTCCGGCTGAAGCAGGACGGATACGCGCTGGCAGCAGACCGGCTGTTTTCGGCTTCTTCTATGCTTCTGCAAAAGATGGCAGAGCTGTCGCCGGAGTATCCTTTTGAGCTGCTCCATGATGATCTCAGCAGAGTCCTTTCTACGCTGTTTTTGATCGGCAGGAAGCTGTCCACGTTTCTGGAACCTGCCACAAAGCGGGCACTGGAGCAGTTCACCGACAAGGTCGTTCTGTTTCTTCGCCCCAAGACAGACGCCATCCGCTACACCGCAGAGGATGACGACGGCAAGCTCATGCTGTGCAGCGTTCCAGCGGATATCACATCCAGAATGCAGAACACGGTCTGGAGCAAACAGATTCCGCTCCTGCTCACCTCCGGAACGCTTGCCATTGGCAGCAGCTTTCGCCGGTTTCAGGACGAATGCGGGCTATGCTGCAATCCGCGAGTTATGGAATCCGTTGCTGTCTCGCCGTTCAATTATGCAGACAACTGCCGGTTGTTCTTTCCCCGATATTCCGTGCGTCTCAGCTCCGAGCGGTATTACGATGAGATCGCAGCAGAAATTTTGCGGCTTCTATATACAGCAAATGGTCATGCGCTTGTGCTCTTTACCTCATACGCAGATTTATCCGCTGTCAACGAGCGGCTGGCTACAGCAAGAGTCCCCATTTTCTCACTGCGCAGGAACCACCCGCAGATCCTGCGGCAATTCAAGAGCACCCCCGGAGCCGTCCTCTTGGCAACCGGCGCTGCGTGGGAAGGCATGGACTTCCCCGGCGACTGCGTGTCACTGCTTATCATTCCCCGGCTGCCGTTTGCATTCCCGGACGCCATCCACGAGCATGAAAAGAGAAACTATCCTGCTCTGCATGATTTCATTCGGAGCGTCATCGTGCCGGAAATGCAGATCAAGCTCAAGCAGGGCTTTGGACGCGCCATCCGCACGGAAACGGACACCTGCGTGGTTGCCATCTTAGATGAGCGTTGCAGCGCCAGAGGCCGCTACCGACAGGATGTATTGGACGCGCTGCCGGAAATGCCGATCTTGACAGAGGTATCCGATATTCGCCGGTTCCTCTACACCGTCAAGCCGCGGAGCTATTTTGAAGCAGCGGCATAATCAAATTCGTAAAAACAAAAAGGAGATCGACCATGTATAAACGGAAAACAAAGCTCAGTCCCATTCACATCAGCCTCATTGCGCTTGCCATCCTGGTGGTCATTGCCGTAATTGTCACGTTCGCTGTCAAAAAGGACGAGCCGAAGGAGCCTACTACGCAGAGCGGCATTATCTATGACGATTCTGCCATTGAAGGCGGTTGGGAGACGCTCTCGCAGGAGGAAATCGAGCAGCGCCTCAACGACAAGGTGCAGGCGGGCATGATCAACATCAGCTGCAACACCGCGCCGTATTTCAAGGACGGCAAGAGTGAAGGCAATGTCATGCTGGTCAATGAGCTGAACAATCTCTATCCACAGAAGGTGGAGTTCTATCGCAATGACACGGGCGAAAAGATCTACGAGTCCAAAGCCATTGCGGTCGGCAGCAAGATCGAGCATGCAGCGCTCGACGTCGAACTGCCTGCGGGCGAGTACGAATGTACCGCCTACTTTTCCAACTTAGATCCTGACTCCGGCGCAACGCTTGGTGTTGCCGGGGCCATCATCCATATTACCATCCAAAACTAACAAAACGAAAAAGGAGAACTCACTATGAAGAACATGAAGAAACTCGTATCCCTGCTCCTCGCCGTCTGCCTTATGGCAAGTCTCGCCATTGGCGCATCCGCTGCCGAACCCACCACGGTGGATGTCTCCGGCGGCACCGGCACCTCCAGCGTCAGCCTGTCTTCCACCTCGGACGGCACCCTTGACGGTGACCCCGCCGCCACAAAGATGAACGTCACCATCCCGACCATCCTCCCCATCGCAGTTGGTACGGACGGCACGGTCACGACGGCCACCGATATCCGCATCACCAACAATTCCTTTGGCGCGGTCAAGGTTGACAACGTCAAGGTCGAAGCTGGCACCGGCTGGAAGCTGACCGCGTTCGGCAGCAAGGACAGCCTTGCCAAGGTCAAGGTGGACAGCAACATGATCGGCTTCAAACTTGCGCTTGGCGGCGGCGCGGAGCAGCTCACCAATGCGGAGAATGCGGCTTCCCAGACCCTCATCGACGGTGCCATCGAAGGCTGCTATATGTCCGGCAACGGCGACCAGAGCGCAAACTCCATCGCGATCAGCTATGACGCCATCGTCAGCCCGGTCTCCGAAGCTGTCGTCAACGCTTCCGTCGCGTCCGTCCTGTTCGTGATCTGCTGGGATGCGGTCTAAGCCGCACCCATCCATCGCCGGGGGAACCTGCTTCCCCCGGCAGCTTTTATCTTGTAGGGAGGGATTCACTTTGAAAACAAAACGAATTCTTGCGCTGTTTCTGGCTGTCGTGACCTGCCTGTCTCTTGCCGCTTCCGCATCCGCGGCGAGCATTTCAGATTTTAAGGATGTGGACACAAAAGCATGGTACGCGGAGGCGGTAACCGCCGCTGTGGATAATGGCCTGCTTTACGGCAAATCCAGGACGCAGCTTGACCCCAACGGTCTGCTGACCCGTGCAGAAATGGCGGCTATTACAAACCGTTCCTTTGGCTGTTACAAAACAGCGGACATTTCTGCGTACAAGGACGTTGCAAAATCCAAGTGGTACTACAAAGATGTAGCCCTCGCCGTCCAGATGGGGACGTATAACGGTGTCTCCTCCACCAGCATGCAGCCTGATCGGGCAATCACCCGTCAGGAAGCCATTGCGGTCGTCGCACGAGCTTTGCAGCTTGATCTTGACGATTACGCCAAGACGGATCTGTCCAAGTTTGCGGATGCCAAGGAAGTGTCCAAATGGGCGCTGCCGTACATGAAAGCAATGGTCGCAGCCGGTTATGTGCATGGCCGCACGCAGGGGCTTGTCCCGCAGGCCAACATCACAAGAGCAGAATTTGCGCAGCTCTATTTCAACATCATCCAGTCCTATATCACCAAGAGCGGCAGCTATACGAAGGACTACAAGGGCAATCTGCTTGTCCGCACCAAGGACGTTGAATTGAAGGACATGACCATTGACGGCGATCTCATCATCGGCAACGGCGTTGCAGACGGCAAGATCACGCTGTCCAATGTAAAAATCTCCGGTCGCCTTGTCGTGTGGGGTGGCGGCACAGCGGCGGTTTATTGTAACGACGGCACAACGGCAGCCGAAGTCATTGCCTGCCGTGTGGACGGACCGGTCAAGATCATCTTTGACCGCGAATCGACGCTGCTGGTCTATGACAAGATCAAAACCCGCATCACAGAGCGCGCAGGCAAATTCCCGGAAACAGAGATTGTATTTTACGCGATGGACGATCTGCTGAATGCGCAGCGCGATCTCAATAAGATGGTAGACGAGAATCTCATTCAGGCAGAGATCCCCGCGCATCTGTACGCCCTCGTCGGAGAGCAGACGGTATCTGCCGTATTGAAGAACAACAGCAAGACGGACACCTATACCATCGAGATCCGCAGAGATTCCGACGGCAGCCTCATTGCAGATCCCATCACCCTCGCAGCCGGTGCGTCGGTCAGCTCCATCACGCTGAAAGAAGCGCCGGAATACGGCAACGCCGCCTGCACCGCGACGATCACAGCCACCCGTGATGGTAAGACGGTCGGCACACTGGAAGTCAAGACCGCACTGCACGCAGCGTACCTGTGGCCGAAGGAGGTAATGTCAAAATGAGAACAAAGAAACTGTTTTCTCTCCTGCTGGCTGTTCTGATGCTCTGCTCGCTGTCGGTTTCTGCCTTTGCCGCAGAAACCGCGCAGGCCAGCGTTCCGGTAGTGCTGACGGTTGTGAATTCTGTTTCACCCATCTCTGTCAGCGTCCCCGCCTGCCTGCCGGTCACGGTTTTGGACGGCTATGTTGTAACGGCATCCAACGCCGTCATTGAAAACCGCGCACAGAGCGGTGCGGTGCAGGTTGTTGCCGTCGATGTGCAGCCCGGCGCGTTTGCCATTGGCGATTTTGAGAACTTCGGCAGCGAAGCCGGAAAGATCGCGTTCAGCATCAACGGCTGCAAGACGGTCAAGGAAGGCAAGCTGACACTGGTGGACGGTGCATTCCCAGTCATTGATGCGGGCAAGAATCTGCGGATCGCATACACCGCGAAGGTCACGGCAGCTGAAAAGGTGGAGAAAGTGAACGCCGCGACGCTGATCTTCACCATCGCGCCTGCAACCGGCAATTCGTAAAGGAGGGAGGAACCGCTATGAAAACAAGAAAACTCACAGCAATCCTGCTTGCCCTCTGCATGCTCCTTTCGCTCAGTATCTCGGCATTTGCGGCAGATGATGCCATTGCCAGCGGCACGATCCAGGACAGCAAGATCACATGGAAGCTGGACGACAAGGGCTGGCTGACGATCTCCGGCAGCGGGGACTGCAGCGCCTTTGCAAGCAAAGACGATCAACCGTGGGCAGAATACCGCAGCCAGATCACACAGGTTTGGTTTGACGGCATGGAGAGTCTGGCGATCCCCGATCTCGCTTACTGGTTCGAGGACTGTACCAATCTCACGACTGCCGAGATCCCCAGCACCACGCCGGTCATCGGCCGCCATGCGTTCTATAACTGCCCGCTGCTGACGAAGCTGTCCATTTATTACGGAGAGCATACGCTGGACAACATCGGAGAAGATGCATTCTGGCGCGAAACCGACAACGGCGATACGCTCTATGTTGCGTACATCATTGGCTACCCGGATTCTTCTGTGCCTTTCCACGATTATGACTGGAACAGTTCCAATCGTAGCGATCGTTATTTTTATGACGTTTATGGTGCGTACAAAAACGCGGATAGCACCGCGCCAGTAGTGTCCGACTCTGCCATCAAGAAAGCACCCTCGACTACCGCAACGTATGCTTCCACCGGCATTGTCGGCACCTGCCCAAGCTGTAAGCAGTATTCTTTGCAAGGCACCTACGTCGAGCAGACGCATACATCCAGAGGTCATCAGGAGTACTACGAGTGCTATAAATGCCACTATGTCAAAAATCTTGGCACTTACGTCTACAAGGATCACGGCGACGGAAGCTATGGGTCATCATGGACCTGCCCTTCCTGCGGCAGCCATACATGGGTTCTGGACTATGAAAATGATGCCACTTGCACGCGAAACGGCTACCGGGAGTATAGCTGCGATTGCGGCCAAAGCAAGCGCGAAACCATCTACGCAACCGGCCACAGCTATTCCTATGGAAGCTGGGAGGAATATTCCAGCAGTCAGCACCGGCGCGAAGCCTATTGCCGGAACTGCGGCGATTCGGATTACGAATACGCCAGCCACAGCATGAGCTACGGATCATGGAGCAATCATTCCGATACGCAGCACAGCCGGACGGCAACGTGCCGCACATGCGGATATTCCACGACCGATTATGGAAATCACAGCTACGCCACCGGTGCGTGGAGTAAATATTCCGATACGCAGCATCGTCGCTCGAAAACCTGCTCTGGCTGCGGCGCGTCCACTTATGACTATGCTGACCACAGCTATTCCTACGGAAGCTGGTCAAAATACGATGAAACGCAGCATCGCAGAACAAAGACCTGTTCGGCTTGCGGCGATTCCGACTATGAATATGGCGACCATCGGGATTCCAATGCTGACGGTGTCTGCGACGATTGCGGTGCGAATGTTGCGCTGATCGTGACGTGGGATGCCTCGTCCAACGGCGGCACGGTTGGCGGCAAGAACAGCGTGACGACCTCTGTCGCGCCCAACCAGACCGCCGTTGCCCCCGGTTACACGCCGGTCAAGGCAGGTCACACGTTCTCCGGCTGGTACACCGAAAAGGCAGGCGGCGCGCTGTACAGCACGGTCACGATCACAGCCGCGCGGACATTCTACGCGCAGTTTGCCCCGGCAGAATATAAGATCACATGGGATCTCGGTACCGGCAAAACGGAAACTACCAACCAGACCTACGGCGAAACGCTGAACCTGCCCGCCGAACCTGCCCGCAAGGGCTATGCGTTCCTCGGCTGGTTTACGCAGGAAACCGGCGGCACGCAGGTCGACGGCAATACTGTGTTCAAAGAAGTGGCTTCCACCACCTACTATGCGCATTGGGAGGAAGCAACGGTTTTCTCCGTCGTTGTTCCGGCTGTGCTGCCGGTGACGGTCGATCAGAATGGAAAGGTCTATGTCTCAAACGCGGAGATCGTCAACCACTCCACAGCCGCTGTGCAGGTGTCCTCCGTGACCCTGACGGCAGAAAATGGCTGGACACTGGTGCCGTATGCTTCGGATATGTCCCACGCCAAGGTGGACAGCAACCAGATTGGCTTCAAGATCAACAGCGCACAGACCAGCAAGACCGGCAGCACGGAGCAGTTTGAACTCACTTCCCCGTGGCAGATCAACGAGGAAGAAAGCCTGACGCTCACCTATGACGCAGTTGTCAGCGCCCTGTCTCAGCCGGTCACAAACGCCAATATCCTCTGCGTCCTGTTCGTTGTCGAATGGGCGTAATTCTAACGAAAGAAGGACTTTACCATGCTTAAAATGATTGCCATCGGCAACCTGACGGGAGATCCCGTCCTCAAGACCAACGAAGAAACCGGTAAACCCTACGCCATCATGCGTATTGCCTCGGATCGCCGCTACAAGTCTCCGGACGGCGAGAAACTGACCGATTTTATCTCGATCAAGGTGCGCGGTATCCTCGCAGAACGCTGCGCGGAGTTTGCCAGAAAGGGCTGCAAGATTGCGGCCAGCGGTGATTTTGAAACGATCACCTTTGCCGAGGAACCGGAGCGGCAGCCCGGCTTCCTGCTCAAAGCGACCGAGGTGGAATTCCTCTCGCCCCGGAAAGAACTGGACGATGCTGCGGAGCTTCCTGCGGCAGCGTAACGAACGAAGCGGCCATCCCATTGCGGGATGGCCGTTTGCGCGCAGAAAGGAGGCCCAAACATGACGGCATATTTAGATGGTTATTCCGGCTATTCCGGCGTTCCGGAGGATGCCGCCGCTGAGATCTTGGAGAAGCTGATGACGCACCAGCAGATCTCCTCCGACGAGGTCGCACAGATCTTAAAGCGATACGGTGTTTGCGGAGAACCGGAAGCATTGCAAATTGCGTACCGGAAAAAGGTCGGCCAGCGGCTCATTGCCAGCCTCCGCGACCCATACGGCAGGCGCGAGGTGTTCTCCACCGGCAGCACCTACGTTCTGGTGGACTGCTGCAATGACCGCGACGCGCTGGAACACATCCACAAGAAGCTGGATAAGGACATGGAAGCAGTTGATCAGGCATCGTGTAAAATCGATAACCGCCTGCAGGTGCTGCAGCGGTTTTCACGGTATCGGAGGAAGCGCAGATGAAATTATCTGAAATGCTGACCGCGATCCGAGAATATCCGGCGCTGAAGATCCAATATGAGGCCATGCGCGAGCAGCAAGCGTCCCAAGAGCGCACGGCGGTTCAGCTCTCCATTGCGTATAACAGTCTGCAAATCGGTAACAGGAAGTTGTCTCAAAAGAACAAAGCGCTGGAAGCAGCCCTTGTGAAGCTGGTCCCGCAGCTGAACAGCCGGGAACACTGTCGGCGGTTCTATAAGACGGTTGCACCGTATCTTGATCCGGGCGGATTTGTGCTTTATAAAAGCGCTGCTGAGTTGACGCGCTTTCATATCAGCACGGAGTTTGCAACGGAAGATAATATGGGGAAATTCGAGGAAATGGACGGTTACGGGATGCTGCGATACCTGACCGCGGACCGTTTCGGCTCTGTGGAGTATGAGATCGTCGCGCCGTGCTATGAAGAAGCTGTTTCGCTTCATACCGATTACACATCTCCAGAGTATCTGGCGTTTGAGAAAAAGCTGTATGAAAAGACGCTGCGTAAGCTGGGCTTTGGGAAACTGCTCCCAGAGGAACGCGCACCGCAGAAGGATATGAACAAACGGAAAGAAAAGGTGGAAGAACGATGACAGAACCCATTACCATTGGCGTGGATCATGGCTACGCGGCCATGAAAACCGCGCATTGTTCGTTTCCCTCCGGCTTGGCAGAATACGAACATGAACCGTACACGCAGAAAAACGTCCTCCGCTATGACGGAAAATACTACGTTGTCGGCAGCGGGCGGCAGCCGCTCCAGCAGGATAAGACAGTGGATGAGAATTACTATCTGCTGACGCTGGCGGCCATCGCCAAAGAAATCGCGTACCGGAATGCACCGACCGCAACATCGGTGATCCTTGCGGCTGGCTTGCCGCTGACGCTAACGAGCTTCGGGCGGGAGAAGAAAGCGTTTCGGGCGTATCTGCTGCGCGAGGGCAAACCGGTCTCTTTTTCGTATGAAGGAATTTCGTATGAAACTTCTGTGCAGGATGTGAAGCTGTTCCCGCAGGGCTATGCGGCGATCCTCCAGCACAGCGATCTGCTGAATGAACCGTCCGTGATCCTTGCGGACATTGGCGGGTGGACCGTGGATATTATGCGGCTGGACAACCGCATCCCGTACGCAGCTTCTTGCCGCAGCTTGGAGCTGGGCATGATCCGCTGTCTGGATGAGATCGCGGAGCAGGTGCGCCGGAGCCTGAATTTATCGCTCACCAGTGTGCAGATTGAAAATGTTCTGCGCGGCATCCCGGACAGTATGGATGACCGTGTGAAAGCCATCATCCAGCGCGAAGCTGGGCTTTATGCCAGACGCATTCTCTCTGCCATTGCCGAAGCTGGTCTGGACTGCCGCGCTATGCCGGTCGTGTTCCTCGGCGGCGGGGCCGGGCTTATGAAACGATACCTGCCGCAGGGCAGCGTTCTGCGTCCTGTCATTTTGGACGATGACAAATTAAACGCACAGGCATACGAGCGGCTGGCTGGACAGGTGGCAGACCATGCAGGATAAGCCGCAAACGGCCCGTTTTGGTACGACGCTGTTTTTGGACAATCCGCTGCATCGGCAGGCGTGGGAGCTTCTGTCCGCCATCCCTGCCGGACAGCGCACAAACTGGCTCTGTCTGGCACTGTGTCAGCAGGCACAGCGGGAGCAATTTCTGAAGGACTTAAAAGCAATTCTCCAAACGGAGCTGCAAAGCAGTTCCCATCCACAAACAATTTCGCGGCCGCAGCCAGCCGGGAGCGTCGACGATGACGTTCTCGGCTTTTTGCGCGCGCTGCAGGAAGAAGGTGACGAATGCCGAACCATATTACAAACATTTTGAAGTTTGAAGGTGACAGCGAACAGGTTCATGCCATGCTTGACAAAATCAAAAGTGATGAACTCGGCCTTGGAAGTATTGACTTCAATAAAATTATTCCCATGCCGGAAAGCCTCAACATTGAAGCAGGCTCCCGCACAGACGATGCTCTGTATGTCTGCATGATGGCGCTGAACCCAGACGCGCCGGACATGGGCGTTCCCAAATTGAGCAGTGAGGAATATCAGAAGTTGGCCGGCATTGTTGGTCGAAGCAAAGGCGAGCAGTTTATGACGCTGGATGCACAGCGGATTTCCAGAGCCAGCAAATACACGCCCCTTTCAGATGTCATTGCCATAGGGCAGGTCGTGATCTCCAACTTCCTGCAATATGGCTGCGGAGATTGGTACGGATGGTGCAATCGGAACTGGGGAACAAAGTGGAATGCTTATGACGTTCACTTCGATCAGGAATCACAAAGCATTCACTTCCTGACAGCATGGGATACACCCATGCCAGTCATAGACAAGCTATCACAGATGTTCCCGGAGGTGGAAATTGATCTGCAGTGGGCGGATGAAGATATTGGTCACAACGTCGGTCATGTTGTCCTTTTAGCCGGAGAGCCGATTGACGGGAATATCCCGGAGGGCGGCAGCCGGGAGGCTTATGAGATGGCGTTTCAGATTCACGGCGCAGAAGCTGCCGATTTTAACATGGTGTTCGACGAAAAGAAAGATACCTACGTTTATCAGGATCCAGAGAAACGTACTCCTCCGCAGACAAAGGGCGATAAGCCAAAAGAACCGGAGCGATGATTGGAATCAAAGATCAATGCTTCGGCGTGGAGATCGAGCTGACCGGCATCACGCGAGAAGAAGCGGCAGAGGCGCTTGGCGCGTATTTTGGAACGACGCCGCAGCGCAGCTATGATAATTACGATAGCTGGTATGTGCCGGATCGGGAGGGCAAGCAGTGGCGCATCATGAGCGATGGCAGTATCCGCGCAGAGTGGAATGACGATGGTCACTATCGCAGAACGGCCGATCCGGAATATCGCGTGGAAATGGTAACGCCGAAGCTCACCTATGACGAAATGGAAAAATTTCAGGAGTGTGTGCGCCGTATCCGGCAGGCAGGCGGAAAAGTCAACGACTCCTGCGGGATGCACGTCCATGTGGACGCCTCCAATCATAACCGCCAGAGTCTCAAAAATCTGCTCAGTATCATGTATTCCAAAGAAGATCTTTTATTCAAAGCCCTGAAAACGGACCCCGCCCGCGTCAACCGCTGGTGTCAGCGGGTGCGCGAACCCATGCTGCAGCGGGCAAGGCGACTGTCCAATGAACCGACGACGGATTTGACGCAGTTGGAGAACATCTGGTACGAAGGCTGCATTTCTGCGCATGAGCATTACAACTGGACGCGCTATTACGCGCTGAACCTGCATTCTGTCTTTTATCGCGGCACCATTGAATGGCGCTGCTTTAATTCTACCCTCCACGCCGGTCGTGCAAAGGCTTATGTAAACTTATGTCTCGCCATGTCCGCGCAGGCCATCGCCCAGCGCACCAGTGTCATGCGTAAGACGGTAAGCGACAATGAATTGTTCACGTTCCGCGTCTGGCTCGTGCGGATGGGGCTGAACGGCGATGAATTCAAGAACACGCGCGATCATCTGCTTGCCAATCTGGAGGGCAATCGCGCTTGGCGATATGACAAGGACTGCTATGCAAGCAGCCACAAAAACCGAACATCTCAACAGGAACAGGAGAGGTGACCGAATGAAAATCTGTATTGAAGAATCTACATACGAGGGTACGCCCATCGAAATTTTAGCCCAGCTCCGTGCCTTACATTTTGATGCAGGCACGTTCGACGGCACGGAAGGATATATCCGTTATATGCAGAACACGATCCGCCGCATGACGGAGCAGCCCTGCGAGCTGCCGGAGGGCAGCACGGAAGAACGCGCAGCCGCGCTCATTCATGTGCTGGGTGAGATCGGTGCGCTGGAGCTGCTGGAGGAATGATGATGGAGAAATCGCTGTATTTTGCCTATGGCAGCAATATCAATCTGGACCAGATGCAGTACCGCTGCCCGGATGCGACCGTCTACGGACAGGCTGTGCTGGACAATTATGATCTTCGCTTTCGCGGCAGCGGCGTTGCGACGGTCGAACCCAAGGAAGGCGCTTGTGTCTACGGCCTTTTGTGGGAGTTAACTGACAAATGTGAAGCATCCCTCGACCGCTATGAAGGCTATCCGCGTCTGTACATCAAGCAGACGCTGGAGGTACGGACGTTTGATGGGCAGCGCGTCCCGGTCATGGCTTATATTATGAACCCAGAGCTGCATCTGAAACCGTCCCTGCCACCGAGAGACTACTATCTCGGCATCAAAACGGGCTACGAGCAGAACGGTCTTCCGGTTGGCTGCCTCAAATATGCGTTCAAGAACTGCCTCAAGGAATGCGGCATTGAACCGTATCCAAAGAAAGTGCAGACCAAGCCGCCGCAGCGGAAGGAGGCCAGCCATGAGCGATAACGCCATCCGGAGAATTCAGGCCGGTGATCTTCGCAAAATGAGCGACCGAGAAGGGCTGATCCTGCAAGGCTGCGGCGGTGATCCGCAGGAATGGTTGGATGGAATCAACGAAATGCTCACGGATGCCGGAATCCTGCGCAATGGCAGCCGGTTTGAACGGGCATCTCTGTTTGAGTACGACGGTCACACCAACATGCTGTTTGACTTTGAAGGTGTTGATCTTGATGTCGGCAAACTCGCCATGTGGAGACTTACCACATACGGAACGATTGGCGGGACATGGCTCAGTGATTATGTGCCGAACCGTCTGGGTGGATTTTTAGAGGAATCTGAATTGGGCGTTGAAAAGCCGCCTTGCCCGCTCATCGGGCAGGACGGCAATATTTTTAACCTTGTCGGCATCGCAGCGAGGACGCTGCGGGAAGCAGGTCTGCGGGATCAGGCCAAAGAACTCACCCACCGCATTTTCAGCGGCGAGTGCCACAGCTACGGCGAAGCCCTGTGCCTGATTGGGGAATATGTGACGATCACAGACATTGGCGACTACAATCACAACCGCCGCGGAAAGGAGAAGGATAACTATGAGCGATGATCCCATGCGCATTCTGGTCGTCGAACCCACCAAAGATCCGTATGTCAAGGAGATTGATGGCAGCTTGGCGAGTATGCAGGCTATTGTGGGTGGTTATATTCAGGCCGTCGAACCGTTTGATGATCCGAATGTCCTGCTGCTGTGCAACGAAGAAGCCAAACTCCTCGGCCTGCCGGAAAACCGTTTCCTGCGGAATCGCAATGGCATACCGTATGACATCATCCACGGCACGTTCTTCCTCGCCCAAGGCAGCGGCGAGGAATTTTGTTCTTTGACCGACAAGCAGATACAGACCTATACGCGCCTGTATTCCCGCGAAAAGCTGTTCGTCATGCAGCATGGAAAGGTAATCAATCAGCCAAAGAAAGGAAAATCGACGCATGAAAGATAAATACATCCTGACGGCAGAGTCCGTCACGGCAGGCCATCCGGACAAGCTCTGCGACACGATTGCGGACAGCGTTCTGGATGCCTGTCTCAAAGAAGATCCGAATGCCCGCGTCGCCTGCGAAGTACTGGCGACGGCGGGCAAAATTCTTGTCGCCGGAGAACTGCATACGACAGCGCATCCTGACGTGGAAGCCATTGTCCGGCAGGTTGTTCGGAATGGCGGATACGACTGTAATTATCATGTAGAGGTGCGACTGCATACGCAAAGCCCCGATATTGCAGGTGCAGTCGATGGGGATACGCTAGGCGCAGGCGATCAGGGCATCATGTACGGCTACGCTTGCTGGGAAACAGTCGAGCTGCTGCCCGCGCCGGTCGTGCTGGCGAACCGCATCACGAGCCTGCTCACCACCTGCCGGGAGGAAAAACTGATTTCAGGAATTGGACCAGACGGAAAAGCGCAGGTTTCTGTGCAGTATGCGTTCGGTGTACCGGAGCGCGTGGACACCATTGTGATCTCCTGCCAGCACGATGCGGACAAAGACCCTACCGAGCTGCGCGAAGAACTCCGCAGGCTGGTCATTGCCCGTGCCTGCCATGATGTGCGCATCGACGAGCAGACGAAGATTCTCATCAATCCGTCCGGCAGGTTTGTGCTGGGCGGCTTTGAAGCAGATACCGGTCTCACCGGCCGTAAGCTGATGGTCGACACCTACGGCGGGCTTGTACCCCACGGCGGCGGTGCGCTTTCCGGCAAGGACGGCACGAAAGTCGACCGCAGCGGTGCGTATATGGCGCGTTATGTGGCAAAGAACATCGTTGCCGCCGGTCTTGCCGATGTGTGTACGGTCAGTCTTGCCTATGCCATTGGGCAGACCGAACCGGTTGCCGTCGAAATCGACACGCAGGAGAGCGGATACTATGACGACGCATTTCTGACCGAAGCTGTCCGCCGCGTCTTTGATTTCACCCCAGCAGGCATGATTCGCGCGCTGGATCTGGACAAACCGTTCTTCGCAGAAGTCTGCAACAACTGCCATTTCATGCACCCGCAGGCCGCATGGGAGCAGACGGACAAGACAGAGAAGCTGCGGATGGCTTGCGCGGAACTGGAGGACGAGCGCACATGAGTCCAAAGCACGTCGCCTCCTGTTCCTTCGGGAAAGACAGCATTGCGACGATCTTATTGGCCTTGGAGCATAGCGAGCCGCTGGACGAAGCGGTGTACTGCGAGGTCATGTTTGACGACACTACCTCTGGCGAAGTGCCGGAACATCAGGCTTTTATCTATCAGGCAGCGATTCCCGCCCTTGAAAAACTGGGCGTACCTGTCCGTGTGCTTCGAAGCGAGAAAACCTATACCTCTGTCTTTATGGGAAAGGTCACGCGTGGGCCGAAGAAGGGTATGATCCGCTCTTTTCCTATGTGCGGGAAATGCTATGTCCAGCGCGACTGCAAAATGCACCCGATCCGGCAGTATCAGAAAACACTGCCGTCAGATACCGTGCAGTACATTGGCATTGCAAAGAACGAACCGCAGCGTCTGGCACGGCTGGGTGGCAATCAGGTGTCGTTGCTGGAGAAATACGGATACACCGAGGATGACGCGAAGCAGCTCTGCAAACAAGCAGGACTGCTTTCCCCTGTGTACGAGTTTACCGACCGCGGCGGCTGCTGGTTTTGCCCGAATGCCAAGCTGTCCGAGCTGCGACATTTGTACGACCATCATCCGGATCTGTGGCAAAAAATGATGCGTTTGCAAATCGTCCCCGGCAAGGTCACAGAGAAATTCAACCGCAGCCAGACGTTTGCAGACATTGACGCAATGTTCCGAGAACAGGATTTGCAAGCAGCGGCCTAACATATTATTGGGGTGGCGATATAAAAATAGGCGTGAACTGTGCAGTTGCATAAATCCAAAAATGCTGGTAAAATACCAATAGAGAAATTATTTTTACAGGAGGTGTCGGACAATGATGTATCCTTTTTTAACGTTGGATGACCAAACCGAGATCGTGCATTCTCAGCTTCTGGACGATGGCAGCGTAAAGGTCTATGTGGAAAAGCCGGACGAAAAGGATTGCTTTCACTATGCGACGTGCTTTCTGCCAGAATACCGCTGGGAAGATGTTTCCGGCTTCTCTGAAGCGGAGATTCAGAAGTATCAGGAAATCATCTCGTCTACGGCGCATCTGATCATGCGGTTTGCCGCAGAGGGAGGCTTGGAAAATGCCGCAGGTTTTTAAGGTCGGTTCTTACTGGGTCTACTTCTGGGCAAATGAAAACGATCCGCTGGAACCGGTGCATGTCCATGTCTGTCAGGGCGCGCCGAACGGCAACGCGACGAAGATCTGGATCACACGGGCTGGCGGTTGCATCCTGTGCAATAACAATTCCAGAATCCCGGATCGGGTGCTCCGGAACATCATGGACGTGATTGAAGCCAGAAGCGCAGAAGTAATTCAAAAGTGGACGTCATTTTTTGGCGAGGCTAGATTCTTCTGCTAAACCATACGGATGGGAAAGAATAATAAGAAGTGTCCTCGCTGCGGGCATAAAATGAAGCAGCAGTTTATTGGCTTGCAGCATTGCTCCTGCGGCATGAGTTGGAAGGGCGGGATCGGCTTTTTTGAGCGCACGCCGGACATGGTATTCTGTCTGCGCCGACAAAAGGGCTCCGCAAAGCAGAGCATCTGCATTGAAACACGGCAGGACGACAATACAATATCCAAATCATAATTACGGGAGCGTCAGAGAGATCTGGCGCTCCTGTTTCTTTCGGAGGTATCATGACAAATTTCTTTCTGGAAGAACTGAGAAAGATCTATGGAGATGGGCGCGTGATCCATGATCCGCAATTCGTTGGCGAATGCTGCTACGGCAGTCTTGGCGATCTGCGGGTCAAAGCGCGATTTACAAAAGATATCGTTGCGAATCAGTATCCATACCTGACGGTTTCGATTCTGAATCCTACGAAAGGCGAAATTGACAGTGTTCGGATGAAAATTGGGGATGTCATCAGCAGAAGCTGCCGCAGCACAAATCCGAACTTTCGCAATTCTGAACCGCACATCTGGGTTGATGGAAAAACGCCGCAGTGGTATGCTTGCTGCCCCGGTTCGCGTGATTATACGTTGTTGGCAAACGCGACTGCGGAATATCTCAGCGTTTTTGAACTGACGCACGAACGGGTACAGAATCGACAACATACTCAAAAAATGAAGGGAGCGGATGCCCATGCGCGATAAGCCCAGATGGGAGATCATCCACGGAGACAGCCTTACGGTGCTGGAGAGCTTTCCTCCCAGCACATTTGACGCCGTCATCACAGATCCGCCGTATGCGTCCGGTGGCCGCACACAGGCGGAAAAATCCAAAGCCACCGCAAAGAAGTATTCCAGCATGGGCGGCAACGCGCCGCCCGATTTTGACGGCGACGCCAAGGATCAGCGGTCGTGGACCCGCTGGGCGGCAGAGTGGCTGTATCTTGCAAGACGTGCAGCCAAGCCCGGCGCGCCGGTCTGTATGTTTATTGACTGGCGGCAGCTTCCCTGCGCCAGCGATGCGCTCCAATGGGCGGGCTGGATCTGGCGCGGGATTGCCGTGTGGGACAAGGGAAACTCCCGTCCGCAGAAAGGACGTTTCCGCCAGCAGGCAGAATACATTGTCTGGGGCTCGAACGGCGACATGCCGGTCAGCCGCCCTGTGCCGTGTTTGCCGGGTGTATTCAAATACGGCAATCCGCAGAACCGCATCCACCTGACCGAAAAGCCGTTGCAGCTCATGCAGGATCTCGTCAAGATCACAGAACCGGGCGGTCATATTTTAGATCCCTTTGCAGGCTCCGGCACGACAGTTCTGGCTGCGGTGAAAGAAGGTTATGACGCAACCGGCATCGAGGTCACCGACGTGTACGCGGACCTTGCCAGAAAGCGGCTGGAATCGGAATTGAACGCTGCGTAGCGACTATTGTAGCGACTACAAAAGACAAAAATCTGAATTTCAAAATTCCATAGCGACTAATGTAGCGACTACGCTATTCATAGACCGATTTGAATGGCCGAAGCAGCACGAAGGCATCTATGAAGGAAAGAAAATTGAAATCTCTCTCATCTCTTGCCCCGCTGAAAAGCGGGGCATCAGGCTCTCGCCGCCTCGCGGCAAGAGCGCAAGCATAGCGTTTTGGTACCAAAACGCAGCTTGCAGGGAGAACCCTGACCCCAACATGCCGCCTGCGGGCGGAGAAAGGAGCGCCGTGCGGAAGAATCAGTACAATCTGCATATCCGGCTGGACGAGGACGAACGCGCCGCGCTGGAAAAAGGTCTGCAAGCCAGCGGCCTGCCGCTGTCGGCGTACCTGCGCAAGCTGATCCTCGGAGAAAGCATCCAAGCCGCACCCTCGGAAGAACTTCGCAGGCTGCGCACGGAAATCCACCAAATCGGCAACAATATCAACCAGCTTGCGCGGAAAGCGAACGCCGGGTTTGCCAGCCGTGATGAGGTCACACGCGCACTGCGGATGCTGGATCGTGTTTACGAACTCATGTACCAGCTCAGTCAGCAGTCATGGCAGTAACCAAGATCCTCGCCCGGCACGCCAGACTGGATTTGGCAATCAACTATGCGGTGAACCCCGACAAGACAGACGAGGAAGTCCTGACGGCTTATTTGAACTGTGACAAGGGGCATGCTTGCCACCAGATGCTTGCAACCAAGGAAGCGAAGAATACCCGCGACGGCGTTCAGTATTATCACATCATCCAGTCATTCAAGCCCGGCGAGATCACACCAGAGCTGGCATTGGAGATCGCGCAGGCATTTGCAAAGGAACACCTCTCGGACTACGAGGTCGTCATCGGCGTTCATGTGGACAAAGAACACATCCATGCGCACATGGTTTTCAATTCTGTGAATCTGGTGACGGGGCGAAAATACCACAGCAACGCCAAAAGCTACTACCAGCAGATTCGCGGCATTTCAGATAAGCTCTGCCGGGAGCATGGGCTGTCTGTCATTATGGAGGGAAAGCCCTCCAAAGCGGTCAGCTACATTGAATGGCTGCGGCAGTCCAAGGGGCAACCAACGTTCCGCTCCATGCTGGAAGCGGACCTGCGCGATGCGATTGCCGACGCGAACGATCTTGGCCACTTCTTCTTGCTCATGGAGCATAAGGGCTACGAGATCCACCACGGCAACCGGCTGGGCTTTCGATTGCGCGGGCAGGAACGCTTTATGTATCCGGAGCGCAAAAACGCGGCGTTTTCGGAAGAAAACATCGAGCGCACCATCGCGGGCAATCTCGCAGAGATTGAAGCCGGTATCAGACCGGCGTTCCTCCCGCGCCCAAAGCCCCAGCCATACCGCCCACATCCAAAGTACAAGGGATTCCTTGCGCTTTACTATCACTACTGCTATCTGCTTGGCCGCATTGAAAAGCGGCAGTATCCGCCGCGCATGACGCCGCATCTTCGACGGGAGATCATGAAAGCCGAAACCTATAAGGCGCGGCTGAAATTCCTGCAAGAGAACGGCATTGCCACAGCGGATGACCTGACCGCCTGCATGCATCAGGCAGAAAGCACGGTCACGCAGCTTGCCAAGCAGCGCACGATTTTGAACGTCCGTAAGAAAAAGCGCAAGAAGCTCTTTGACGCGCTGGCTGCGGAAGAAGCCCTTGCTATGAGCAAAGCCCTCTACGAAGAAGGGCTATCCGGCATGGAATCTGAGTACGCGCAATATGTAGAAGCAAAAGCCACACTGGACACCTGTGGCATTTCGCGGCAGGCTCTCACGGAAGAAAAAGCAGACATCTACGAACAGCTTGCGCAGCTCAACAAGCAGATCCGCGCCGAGCGGCAGAAGATCAAGCTGTGCCGCGAGATTGCGGACTCGGCAGCGGTCATGCAGCGCGATGTCGCTGCACAAGAAAAATCCTTACACGAAAAAGAAACAGAGCATTCGTTCACAAACAGGAGGTGATTCCCCATCAACGTAGGAAACAGCGAAGCCGCCGAGCAGGTCGTTCACATGATGCTCTCCGGCGGCGAGGTTGCGGTCAAGCTGGCAGGCTCTGCGGCAAAGAATGCCGCGGCGATGCTGCTGGCGTTGGCGCGCAATCATAAAAAGGTCTACGGCAAGACCAGTCTCAAGAAAATTCTCCAGCAGACGCGCGACATCCGCACGTTTTCCCTGACACCGGAGCAGTACCGCGAGTTCAGCCGTCAGGCGAAGGACAAGGTACTGTTCGCGGGTATCCAGGACAAGGAGCAGCCGGACGCACCCATTGATCTCGTCATTCCGACGACCGATCTGGAACTGGCAAATGTCATTTTCGAGCGTCTCTTTGGTTCACTGGAAAAGCCGCAGGAGGAACGCTCATCAAAAAAAGAGTCTCGGTCGGAACGCTCCTCGGACGATATCGCCAGCAGCTCGCCTACGAGCAGGAAGAACTCGAAGAATGACCGCCCGTCGGTTGGCGAGCAGCTTCAGTCCTTCCGCGAAAAGCTGTCCGGCGTCGAACCGCGCGTTCCGACCAGAGAAAAAACGCACAGTGAGATCACAAAATAAGCACAGTTTGAATGGATTTACGCGCCGAACTGTGATATACTCAAACCAACAAAAGCTGGGAGGTGGCGCATATGGCAGAACAAAGCTATGAGCTGATGCACAAAGACGACGTTGTTGCGTCTTTGCAGCTCGACGACCTGTCTGGTGCTATCCTCAAGGTCACGCCCGGTGCAAACCCAGAGTTGCTGCCGCTCGGCGGCAGTCAGGGCGCGGACAGTCTGCGCAAATGGTGGCTGCGCCGTGCCGTCCCTATCAGTCAGGGCAACATTGCCGCGCTTTTGCAGCAGGAGGGCATCCCCTCCACGCAGAGTCTGCTCGTGCGGAACCTCGGTCTCAGTCTCTCTGACCACTACTGGATCAAACCGAACGGCAGCGAACTGACTTGGAAAGACGTCAGCCTGTTCTCCAACAGCTTCCGCGATCCACTGGAATCCATGCAGATCCAACATCCTCACGGTGCAGCTTCGACAAGCACCCAGACACCAGCGTATTCGCCCAGCGCATCGCTGCAAGGTGACCTGATCAAAAAGTGGTTGATCGTCGACGACACGCGCTGCCTGCTCAAAGGCAACCGCGGCGCAAATTCCCAGCAAAGTCTCAATGAAGTGCTGGCATCCATGCTGCATGAAAAGCAGGGCTTTTCCAACCATGTGCGGTATCGCCCGGTCAAATTCACCGGCAGCGCAAGCGAGCAGTACGGCTGTATCTGCGAGGATTTTGCATCGGAGACGCTGGAGTTTATTCCGGCGATTGACGTTGTGGATTCCGAGAAGAAAGATAACGCTGTCTCGACCTATGAGCATTTCATTCATGTCTGTACCGAGCATGGTCTGTCAGAGCAGGAAGTGCGCGGATTCCTCGAATATCAGGTCCTCACAGATTTCGTGCTGACGAATACGGACCGACATCTCAACAACTTTGGTATCCTCCGCGACAGCCAGACATTGAAATTTGTGCGGATGGCTCCGATTTTCGATTCCGGCAATTCGATGTTTTGGGATGCGCCGCGCCTGCCGGAGCGCAGTGACTGCACAGAGATCACGGTCAACAGCTTCCGTAAGACCGAAGCAGAGCTGCTCAAGCTCGTCACCGACCGCAGCCGCGTCCACATGGCCCTGCTGCCCAGCCGGAACGAAATTGCAGAGCTGTACGCCAAGGACGACAGCATCGCGTTCGTGGATTCCATTCTCACCGGCTACGAAAAGAAAAAGGTGCTCATGGAACGGTTCATGGAGAAAGGACTGCCAGAGCAAACGCATCTGAAACGGAGTACCGGCTTTGAAAGATAACGGGATATAAAAATGGCGCTGACGGTATGCTTCGTCAGCGCCATCAATTTATTATACGGCTTCTTTTCGCTCCGCAACGTACTCCCGCAGAGCATCCTCGACCAGCGTATTCAAGCTGACCTGCTGCGCCATTGCGCAAATCGCAGCCTGCTTGTGCAGCTCCGGTGATACCCGGATGTTAAAGCTGCCCTTATAGGCTTTTTCCGGTTCGCTGTTTTCTGCTTCGCACAGAGACAGATAATCGTCAACTGCGTCATGAAAATCAGCGACAAGCTCGGCGGCGTTCGTCCCCTCATAGGAGATCAATGCGCGGATACCGAGAACCTTTCCGAAAAACAGGCCATCGGCTTCAGAAAACTCAACGCTTCCGACATAGCCCTTATATTGCATTGTATTGTTCAAATCAATCCCTCCTGTTCCAGAACCTCAAGCAGTTGCTTGACTTGATACTCCAAAAGCTCTTTCCGCGGATGCGGCTTGTGCAGCAAGATCGGCGTATGCTGTTCGCTGGTAAACATGACGCGCGAACCGCTCGTCTTTCCTTTGTTGGAACGAGAGTACGTCAAATACCCCAGCAATGTTTCGGCTTCATCAAATGTAAAATCACGCGGCTTGGTTTTTAATCTTTTGATTAGTTTCTCTTTCTGACCCAAGTCTATCCCTCATTTCTATGATCAGTATAGCACAGTCAAAACAATTTTGCAACTGATTTTAGTTGCAAATATTTTCCGAGGTGATGCCTATCCGAAAATCAAACGACACCCTGTTTTATCTTATTGGAATTGTTCCTGTTGTCTGGCTTGCCCTCCTGCTGGCGCAGTCTCTTGGCGGCGGACTGCCGGAGCTGCTGCGGAACCTGACATCAGCATTGGAGCAACCGACGAATATCATATGGACGGACAAAAGCCTGCCTACCATCCTCATCTGCCTTGCCGCTTACGGCATGGCAGTTTTGCTTTACCGGACGAATCAGGGCAGGACCCGCGACGGCGAGGAACACGGCTCTGCGGCGTGGGCCACACCCGCATCCGTCAATGCGCAGTTCGCGCAGAAAGACAGCATCCCGCTGACCCAGCACGTCCGGCTCGGTCTGGATACGCACAAGCACCGCCGCTCCCTCAACGTGCTGGTCATCGGCGGCAGCGGCGCAGCCAAAACACGCAGCTTTGTGCTGCCCAATATCCTGACCGCAAACACGAACTACGTCATTACGGACCCGAAATCCGAAGTCCTGCTTGCCACGGGCGGTTACCTTAAAGAGCAGGGCTACGACGTGCGCGTTCTGAACCTTGTGAATCTGGAACAGTCGGACGGCTACAATCCGTTCTGCTATCTGCGCGACGAAAAGGACGTGCTGAAGCTGGTCAACAACCTGATCCAGTCCACCACGCCGAAGGGCAGCCACGAGTCCGATCCGTTCTGGACCAAAGCCGAAACCGCGCTCCTGCAGGCCATCATCCTCATGCTGTTTCAGGAAGCCCCGGAATACGAGCAGAATTTCTCCATGGTCATGCGCGTGCTGGAATACGCCGAGGTGCGCGAGGAAGATGAAGGGCATGTTTCGCCGCTCGATCTGCTCTTTGAATCCATCGAGCGCAGAAAACCGGACAGCGTCGCTGTCCGGCAATATAAGGTTTTCAAATTAGCCGCGGGCAAAACCGCAAAATCGATTTTGGTGAGTACGGCTGTCCGTCTCGCGCCCTTTAATTTGCCGCAGATCCAAGCTCTGACCAACCATGACGATATGGATCTCTACACGCTGGGCGAGAAGAAGGTCGCGCTTTACGCCGTCATCCCTGACAACGACAACACGTTCGTGCGCCCGGATAGGGCACCTTGCAATGCAGAAAAATGGTACTGCCCCGCATGATAACGCGGGAGGCCGCCTGCCTGACCGAAAGGCGAAAGCTGACACGGGAACACAGCACGGCAGGAAAGCGGTAAGTTGCCCAAAGGCAATCGGGCACGACTGAACCGCAAGGCCAAGTGGATATGAGGCTTAAGTTGGGTTTACTGAATGCAAGTTTCAAGTCTCTGTTGTGTCCAGGTGGGGGAAAGTGCCTGTAACCCCCAGCGCAGGTACGTTTACTACTTGAATGTTGGTAAACGGTTATCAGCAAACCTGCGCGACGAGCAGGAGAACCTGTTCTAACGAAACGAAAGCAGAGTCCGACAATCCACATTTACCAAGGCAAAGTGCTAACCGGGGATACCCTAAACAGGAATGCCGTGAAAGGGGGAAAGTTTGGCTATGGTTTAGAGCCTGAATATCCTGCATGGGTACGGAGCGCCCATAGTAGTCCGAGGACCCTGAATTGACAGGGATAGCCGTAAAAACGGAAGCGGTAACGCCGTCCACATGGCGAAGGGGCGCAGTCAATGCGTAATAAAATCGTAAATTGATTAGGGAGGAAAACCTCACGAATGAAACCAACAATGGAGATTTTAGCAAGAATCAGTCAGAACTCAAGCAAAAATAAAGAAGAAGTGTTCACCAGATTATACCGTTACCTTCTGCGTCCTGATATCTACTATGAGGCATACCGAAATTTGTACGCTAACAGTGGAGCGGCGACCAAGGGAGTAAATGAAGAGACGGCGGATGGATTCAGCGAGGCAAAAATCAACCGTATCATCAAATCGCTGGAAACAGAAACCTATCAACCCAAGCCGACCCGCCGCACCTATATCCAAAAAGCCAACGGGAAAATGCGTCCGCTGGGGATTCCCACCTTTACGGACAAGCTGGTACAGGAGGTGCTTCGGCTGGTGCTGCAAGCTGTGTATGAGCCGGTTTTTCTAAATTGCTCACACGGATTTCGGCCAAACCGGAGCTGCCATACCGCATTAGCACAGGCCAAACAGGAGTTCTCCGGTGCAAGGTGGTTTATAGAGGGCGACATCAAGGGTTGCTTTGACCGCATTGACCACACTGTTTTGGTGGGGCTGGTAAACCGAAAAATCAAGGATGCGCGGCTGATAAAGCTGCTGCACAAATTTCTGAAAGCCGGATACATAGAGGACTGGCGTTATCACATCACATATAGTGGAACGCCCCAGGGTGGGATTATCTCTCCTATTCTGGCCAATATCTATCTGCATGAGCTGGACAAATTTGTGATGGCGCTGAAGGCTGGTTTCGATGTCTATGAGGAGAAAAAGTACACACCTGAATACAATGCGCTACTCAGTAAAAAGAAAGTGGTACAACGGCAAATCAAAAAGGCTGAGGGCGAGGAGCGCCAGCGGCTTATTGAAAAATACAGGGAAATTCGCAAGCAAATTCTGACGACGCCCGCAAAATCCCATACCGACAAGAAAATCAAGTATATCCGCTATGCGGACGACTTTTTGATTGCGGTGAACGGGAGGCGGGAGGACTGTGTGGAAATCAAGCGAAAACTGGCTGAGTTTATCGGTGGGATGTTGAAGATGGAACTCAGCGAAGAAAAGACGCTCATTACCCACAGCAGCGAATATGCCCGATTCCTGGGATATGATGTCCGGATACGGCGGGGGGG
>ENA-ORSI01001060-ORSI01001060.1-human-gut-metagenome-genome-assembly--contig:-NODE-1060-length-25779-cov-2.798243_pt1 | contig 25779 bp, 18 predicted proteins | sample MGYA00242187_ERZ509154 | MGnify/ENA primary metagenome ERZ509154 (study PRJEB26280, sample SAMEA2338627) | human gut metagenome | biome: human gut; feature: human-associated habitat; material: faeces...
CCGGGCGCTCTCCACCTCATGGAACGAACCGGGAAACAAGGGCTGGGAACAGCCTATATTGCAGGATTCAAGTGGGCTATCGAACACCAATACGAATACATTTTCGAGATGGATGCCGATTTCTCCCACAACCCCAAAGACCTGATGAATCTGTTGGCTGCTTGCAAAACCGGTGGTGCGGATATGGCTATCGGTTCCCGCTACGTCACGGGAGTGAACGTAGTTAATTGGCCTATGGGAAGAGTCATGATGTCCTATTTCGCATCAAAGTATGTGCGTTTCGTCACCGGTATGAAAATACACGACACGACCGCAGGATTCGTTTGTTACCGACGTCGGGTACTCGAAACGATCGGACTCGATTCAATCCGATTCAAAGGATATGCCTTTCAAATCGAAATGAAATTCACGACCTACAAATACGGATTCACCATCAAAGAAGTACCCATTATATTCATTAACCGAGTATTGGGTGAAAGTAAAATGAACACCAGCATATTCGGTGAAGCTGTATTCGGAGTCATCAGATTAAAAATAAACAGTTGGTTCCGCAAATACCCCAAGCAGGGAAATTAACCGCCGACGCCCCAAAAGACAACCGGTCATGTGCAGAACAATCATTACAAACGGAACGATCGTAAACGATGGAGAGCACTTCATCGGGAGCATCACCATCAAAGGAGAGTTTATCGAATCCGTCATAAAGGGAAAACTGCCTGAAAATATCGTATACGACACAGACCGTATCATCGACGCCTCGGGCAAATGGATTCTCCCCGGAGTCATCGACGACCAAGTGCATTTCAGAGAGCCGGGACTCACTCATAAAGCCGAGATCGCCACCGAATCGGTTGCAGCGGTCGCAGGAGGAATCACCTCATTTATGGAAATGCCCAATACCGTTCCCCAAACGACGACCCTCGAAGCCCTTGAATGGAAATACTCCCGTGCAGCCGAAGTTTCCCCGGCGAACTATTCTTTTTATATCGGTGCTACCAACGACAATTTCGAGGTACTGAAACAGGTTGACTTCTCACAGGTTTGCGGTGTAAAAATTTTCATGGGATCATCTACCGGAAACATGCTGGTAGACAACGAAAAAACATTACGACGGATCTTCGCCGAAATTCCTGCGCTCATCGCCGTACATTGCGAACAAGAATCCATCATACAAGCTAACAAAAAGTATTATACCGAACGCTTCGGAGAGGATTTACCCATTTTCTTCCACCCTCTTATCCGCAGTGCCGAGGCCTGCTATACATCTTCGGCCAAAGCCGTGGAATTAGCGACAAGATACGATACCCGATTGCACGTCCTACACCTCTCCACGGCACGGGAAATGTCTCTTTTCGACAATCATAAACCACTCTCGGAGAAACATATCACGGGCGAAGTATGCGTGCACCATCTCTGGTTCGACGACAACGACTACGCCCAATTCGGGAACCGCATAAAATGGAATCCTGCCATCAAAACCTGTGCCGATCGTCGGGCTCTGCTCGATGCGCTTCGATGCGACAACCTCGATGTCGTGGCGACAGACCACGCCCCTCACCTATGGAGCGAAAAACAAGGTTCCTGTCTGAAAGCGGCATCCGGTGGTCCGCTGATACAGCATTCTCTGCAAACCATGTTGGAACTTTCTCTAAAAGGAGAATTCACGATCGAGCAAGTCGTTGAAAAGATGTGTCACGCTCCGGCGACGCTCTACCGCATCGACCGCCGGGGATACCTGCGCTCCGGGTACTACGCCGATATAGTTGTCGTCGACCCTTGCAGACCCTACACGGTAACAATAGAAAATATTCTATCGAAATGCAAATGGTCTCCTTTCGAGGGACACACATTCCCAATATCGATCGATCGTACTTTCGTCAACGGAAACGAAGTATTCTCCGAAGGGAAAGTATGCAATCGAACCCGAGGAAAACGACTTACATTCCACGATAATCCAACTCAAAACAAAAATGTTTAGAAAGTATTATATCTGTTAATTTTTATATAAAACCCTTTCCCCAATATTTATAAATGTCAATCATATGTTTTTTTTCGAATCGTTTTATTACTTTTATAGTCTCAAAACGAAACTATTTTATAACGAAATGAAACACATTAGACTTATTTTTTCAGCGATACTCTTATCGCTCGTCGTTCCATGCGGACACGCACAAACACGACAAGACTCATTGGCTATCGCCCATGCACAATGGCATACCGATACGTTGCAACACGGAGCAGTATGCATGTACACGAATATACACGTATTCGATTCGCCCCAACAAATTTCTATCATAAAATACGATCCTAAAAAGTATAAAACTCAAATCGTACAAGCTCCGCAAATGACGATGACCAGCCATTTGGCAAAGGAAAATCAGGCCGAAGCCGCAATCAACGGCAGCTACTTCAATGTAAAAACAGGAGCCCCCACGACATTCATACGGCTCGACGGTATCGTTCGTGGAGAAACCACCCGTGCCGAAGCCTTTCGCACAGACGGGGCTATCTCCACAGATAAAAACAAAATAAAAATTCATACCTTCGACTCCATCACAAGTAAAAAATTGGGCAAAAAATACAAAAACATTTTGGCCGCAGGACCTCTATTGTTGAAAAATGGAGTACGCCAAATGGCTCCGACCTTCCCGGAAAACACAGGCAAAGCCACCAAAGGAAACGCCCACAGTTCTGACGTTCCACAAGGTTTCTTCAAGCGCCACCCTCGTGCTTTTATCGGCATTACCCCAGACAACCAAATCATGATGGTAGTGGTGGACGGCCGTTTCAAAAAACACTCGGTAGGTATGTCTATCGATGAACTATCTTATTTGGCAAAACAATTAGGCATGCGCGACGCACTGAATCTCGATGGTGGAGGGTCTTCCACTTTGTGGAACAATAAAACGGGAATCGTCAATCACCCGTACGATAACAAAAAATTCGACCACGAAGGAGAAAGAGAAGTAAGCAACGCCATACTTGTTATTCCTAATAAATAAAGATTTACCATGAAAACACTGTTGAAAACCATAGGAATCGTAAGTACACTGATTGGCAGCTCATTTTTATTTCAAAACTGTTCCGAAAAAGAGAGTATTCCGGAAGGTATTATCCCCCCTACCGACTCGGTAAGCTCAAAGATAGAAATTAAAAATTTCTCGATCGAAGCCCAAATTCATACCTCACCGGACAGTACGGTTACCATGCAAGGCGAAGGATTTCTGCAATCCGATACAGTCGCTTTGATATCCGAGACCGCCGCCAACAATACCTATGCGTTACCTCTTGCCTCGGTTACGAAACAGAGTGCCGACATTGTCATGCCGAAAAATATCGTCTCCGATACATACCAGTTATGGCTCAAACGGGAAACAGATTCCTGCCGATTGGGAAAAACGACATTGATTATCGAGAATGCCGTAGACTTAAACATTCCCGATATTGCCGGCATGACTCTCAAAGGTGTAGTATATTGCGAAAATAAACCCTTACCCAATGTCGTCGTATCCGACGGATATAACGTAGTACAGACCGACGAGCAAGGACGATATTATATACAATCCGATAAAAAAAGTGGATTTGTATTTATCTCTGTTCCGGGAAATTACGAAGTTGCGATTAAAGACAACAACCAACCCGTTTTTTTCTATCGTTTGGCAAAAGACGATTCCGTAGAACAACACGACTTCGAACTCACCGCAACCGACAACACCAATCATGTTTTATTAGCCTTAGCCGATATGCACTTGGCCAACCGCAACAATGACCTATCTCAGTTTAAACTGAGATTTCTACCAGACTTAAATACCACGGTAGAAAAATATAGGTCAGAAGGCAAAAAAGTATACGGCCTCACGTTGGGCGATATGACTTGGGATCAATATTGGTATTCCAATCGTTATGATTTAAGCAAGTACCTGATCACTATCAAATCGGTCGATCTGCCCATTTTCAACTGTACAGGAAATCACGATAACAACCCTTACTGTGCAGACGACTGGCAAGCCGAGCAGGCTTATAAAGATATCATAGGGCCAACTTACTATTCTTTCAATTTGGGGAATGCACACTATATTGTATTGGACAACATTCAATACATCAATACAGGAGCCAGTCAAGGAACGATCGGCAAACGTAACTACAACAAGAAACTCACGGAAGACCAGCTCAATTGGTTAAAAAAGGACTTAGCGACCGTTACCGACAAAAATGCGCCACTATTCGTAGCCATGCACGCACAACTATATGCCAACCCCACATCTTTACCACAAAAAAATACTATTTCCATGAGCGGAGGATCGACACTGGTCAACTACCTCAAAGAATTTACCAACGCTCATATTATCACTGGGCATACCCACATCAATTACACCATCGAACCCTCCGATCAACTTATCGAACATAACATTGCAGCGGTATGCGCGACATGGTGGTGGACCGGTAAAAACGGATATGCAAACAACCATATTTGCAAAGACGGTTCACCCGGTGGGTACAAAATATTCACAATAAACGACAACGATGTAAAATGGCTCTACAAAGGAATCAAAGAGGAAGAATCGAAACAGTTCCGCAGCTACGACCTGAACCAATGTCATATTACAGCCGAAGCCTTTGCCCCTGAGTCCACAGAAGCGGAAATGGGAGCTTACAGCGATACTTACGGGACAAAAAATAATAAGAACGAGATATTGGTCAATGTTTGGGGATATGACCCGGAATGGAAAGTCGAGATGACCGAAAACGGCAAACCTTTGGAGGTGACACGAGTCGTTGCCAAAGACCCCTTACATATTATTTCTTACGAAGCCAAAAGGCTAAACGTAGGGGCTACCCCGACAGCCGATTTCGTTTCCTGTGCGACCGCCCATATGTTCAAGGCCACAGCATCGAACGCAACCTCTACCATAGAAATAAAAGTAACAGACCGATTTGGAAATACATACAGTGAAACAATGAATCGGCCCAAATCACTCAGTTGCTCTATGAAATAAAAGAAAGAAAAACAATAACATTAACACACAAAAGCCTATGAAACAATTTGCAAAAAAGTCTTTGGTTCTTTTCATCGCCCTATTCTTTACGGCCGCATTATCCGCAAAAACACCCAAATACATCTTTTATTGTATCGGTGACGGCATGAGTTTTGCCCATGTAATGGCAACCCAACTTTTCTACGAAAACGGGAACTATGAAGATGGAAACGAATCGCTGGTTTTCCTCGATTTCCCTGTCCGTTCCGCCATCAGAACCTATGCCAACAATAGTCTCATCACTTGCTCTGCTGCCGCAGGCACAGCATTGGCTAACGGCCATAAAACCAATTTAGCTCATATCGGAATCGGTCCTGACAAACAACCGTTAACCTCCGTTGCCAAACAACTGAGAGACAAAGGATATGCAATCGGAATTATCACCAGCGGGCAACTCGACGATGCTACCCCTGCGGCCTTTTATGCTGGGCAAATGCGAAACGACACCTACCAAATAGGTAAAGAAGGTGCAGATAGCCAATTCGATTTTTTAGCCGGGAGTACATTAATGAAACCATTTAACAGGAGAGACCCAAGCCAACCTTATATATACGACTACTATCGCCAAAAAGGCTACACGGTATGCCGAGGTCCGGAAGGCTATAACTCCAAAAAAAATGCAGACAAAATACTCCTAGTAGATACCGACACCACACTCAAAAAATGGTTACCCTACGTGATAGAAAGGGAGCCCGGTAAATTAGGTTTGGAGTTTATGGTTCAAGCCGGTATAGAAAAACTATATAAAAAGAAAAATAAAAAAGGATTTTTCATGATGATCGAAGGCGCAAGTATCGATCACGCTTCTCACCCCCGCGATATAGCTACGGCAATTAAGGAAACTATCGAATTCGATCGAAGTGTACGCTTGGCATACGAATTCTATAAGAAACACCCCGATGAAACTCTCATCATCGTAACCGCCGACCACGAAACCGGAGGGCTCACCATTGGAGAAACGACTACACACCCTTTCAACTGGGAGTATGTAAACTATCAGAAAATGTCCAAAGAATCCCTCTCCAAATTATTTCAAAAAATGAGAGAGACAGGAGAAATAGATACTTGGGAAAAAACAAAAAAAATATTGGCCGAGAACACCGGATTATGGGATAAAATTCCTGTAAACGCAGGGGAGGAGGCCCAGTTAATGCAATGCTACTACGAGACGATTGTTAAAAAAAGCAGTAAACAGGAAATTACACTATATGCAAAAAGCGAACCTCTCGTTGCCGATGCCATTGCTCTATTGAATAAAAAAATAGGAGTAGGCTGGACTAGCTTTTCACACACGGGTGGATTCGTTCCATTCTACGCCATCGGCTGCCAAGCCCGACAATTCGGAGCTTTGAACGATAACATTGAAATACCCAATACGATTCGGAAAATCATGAAAATAAAATAAGTCAATTGACTCCCATACTCCCCCAAAAACAATCTCTCTAAAAAAGTTACAGATTGTAATCGGCAAAAGGAAAGAGCCTAGTCAAACTCTATTTTGAGTATCGACTAGGCTCTTTTCATTGCCCTCGAAGATCTTCAAGTCTCAGGCTAAAAGTTTATCTTGGTTAAAATTGAGCATTGGCTTCCTTATTGCATTTCTCTCACGTTCCATGATCGGGCAGGGCACAGCAAAGCCTAAGGCTGACGATAACGTCCCATTCCAGTCTCTTCGAAGAAGAGTTAAAAGAGAGCATATTATGTTTTTTGAAGGTCTACCCCCTCGCCCTACGGGCACTCCCCCTATATTTTGCTGTGCAAAACACAGGGGAGAGAGGATTAAAACTATCCAACCTACTCTCTGCCGTGTCCCGTAACATTACGGGGTGCTGCGTTAGCAATAGGGGAGAAACCGAAGAAACAACAGTTGCTGAGGAGAGGGGGTGGAATATACAAGGACAATCCTCACTAATTATCGACTGAGTTCTGATTTCCTCTTGAACTATCATCAAGCACATGAACAACGAGCCGGACTAAAAATAAAAAGAGCTATCTCTCGCCCGAGAGTAGCTCCAATTCTTTCCTTGTTTAAGTTGCAAATTATTCAGCAACAACAGCAGCAGAGTCAACTGCAACAGAGTCAGCAGCAACAGTATCAACTACTTCTACTGCAACTTCTTCTACAACAGCAACGCTATCAGTAGCTTCTGTAGATTCAGCGGCTTTATTGCCACAAGAAGCGAAAGACATTGCAAATGCAACAGCGAAGAACAAAACTAACTTTTTCATTTCCTTCAAATTAAAGATAAAACAATATTTTTTTGCTTCAAAAACGCCACAAAGGTATATATTCTTTTTATATGTTGTACTCTTAATCTTACTTTTTTTTCAGAATCTTTCATTTTTTCTGTAAAAAATGATTCAAAAAAAGTTCAATTATCATATAAATATCGTTTTATACTCCTTTTAGGTGTTTTCTCGAATTCATTCGGATAAAGTTGAATGCGAGTAATCTGTTCATATGGAGCCAACATCTTATTTAAATTATTTCTGACCTCCTCCATAGCCATCGGTAAATCTCTATTAGAGACACCGTAACTATCCATCGCTTCATAGTCGGGACATACCAAAGCGACTAATTTCCCGTCCCGCTCGACAATTAGGCTTTCCATCACAAAAGGCATATTATTCAGTTTAGCCTCTATTTCCTCGGGATAAATATTTTGTCCGTTCGAAGTGAGAATCATTGTCTTAGAGCGACCCTTTATAAAAATAGTACCATCGGCGCTTATGGTTCCCATATCACCGGTATGCAACCACCCGTCCTCATCGAGAACCGCTTTCGTCGCCTCCTCGTTTTTATAATAACCTTTCATCACATGTTCGCCCCGTACACATATTTCACCGGGAATATTTTCCGGATCGAGAGAATCTATTTTGGTCTCTACATACCCGAACAACGTCCGCCCCGACGATCCCGGTCTAAACTCCCGATGGGGTGTATAACTGATCAACGGAGCGCATTCGGTCATTCCATATCCCACCGTAAAGGGAAATTTTATTTTATGCAAGAAAGTCTCTACCTCCCTATTTATCGGGGCTCCACCCACAATCACCTCCTCGAATCGGCCTCCGAAAGCATCGATCAGTTTCTTCCTCACCTGTCCGTAAATACGACTGTCCAATATAGGAATATTTAAAGCCCACCGTATAGGCGTTTTATTGAGCAACGGCTGTATCTGTTTTTTATAAATTTTTTCTAAAATCAGAGGAACACAAATAATCAAATTAGGTCTTATCTCTTCCAACCCTTTCAGCAAAATTTTAGGAGAAGGAATCTTACCCAACAACGTGATATGTGTACCCACGGCCAAAGGAACCAACAAATCGAAGGCACACCCGTAAGCATGTGCCAACGGTAAGAACGAAATACATTTACTCCCCTTATAATGCAAGTGAGAACGAACACCGAACATGACATTCCCCGCCAAATTGTTCCCGGTTAGCATCACTCCCTTACTAAATCCGGTTGTCCCCGATGTATAATTAATCAAAATAACTTTGTCGTTATCCAAATCGGCATACTTGATGTCCTCTCTATTGAAACCGTTCGGATAAGTAGCTTTGAATTTCCGCTTCATCTCCCGCAAACACTTGGCAATCTCCTCGCCATCGCGTTGCACAAGGCAAGAAAAATCTTGTAAAGAAATAGCAGCCCTCACTTCGGGTAACTTCTCCATTTCGATATTTTCCCAAATATGATCGCCGACAAACAGCAACACCGAATCGGAATGATTGATAATATGATGTATATCATGAGGGTTGAACTCTTGAAGGATCGGAACCAAAATAGCACCATACGAAACGGTGGCCATAAAGGCGATACACCAGTTAGACGTATTTTTTCCCACTAATGCGATCTTATCGCCTCTTCTGATTTGACAATGGCGAAAAAGGATATGCAATTTTGCGATTTCTCGCGCCATGTCTTCATACGTGAGCGTACGTTGTTCATTATAATCGGTCAAAGCTGGCAAATCCCAGTTTTCACGAAAACTCGACTCATATAGCTTTATAAAATTTTCGGGAATCATATTCAAGATTTAAATAGTTTGGTAACAAAGATAGTACAAACGGAAACAGAAACAAATGATATTCGGTTGTACCAACTCCTGTTTATTTGTGCATTTGCCGACAAATATACAACATAGTTTGCAAAATAGTTCCCTCATAAACAACTATTAGAAATCTATGGGAAGATATTTTCAAACGAAATGAGTACCTTTGTTCTCTATTTTGCATCACGACCGGCTGAATATGATAGACGTCCATACATTCGAAAATAAAACAGCGGCCTACTATACATTGGGCTGTAAACTTAATTTTGCCGAGACCTCCACACTTGGAAAAATTCTCGAAGAAAACGGCATTCGCAAAGTACGACCGGGAGAGAAAGCAGACATTTGCGTGGTCAATACTTGTTCGGTAACCGAACTGGCCGATAAAAAATGTCGTCAGACAATCCGAAAGATAGCCCGGCAACACCCCGGAGCGTTTATTGTCGTCACCGGCTGCTATGCACAACTCAAACCCGAAGAAATATCCCATATTCCCGATGTCGATTTGATCTTAGGAGCTGAACAAAAACTCGATATCCTGCAATACTTGGGAGACTTGCAGAAAAAACAAAAAGGAAATATCGTCACGACCCCTACCAAAGACATCAAAAAATTCTCTCCCTCTTGTTCCCGAGGTGACCGCACCCGATATTTTTTAAAAGTTCAAGACGGTTGCGACTACTTCTGTACCTATTGTACAATTCCGTTCGCACGGGGCAGAAGCCGAAGCGGAACCATCGAACAACTCACCGAACAAGCTCAGGAAGTAGCCCTGTCCGGAGGAAAAGAAATTGTCATTACCGGAGTCAACATAGGAGACTTCGGCAAACAAACCGGAGAAACCTTTCTCGACCTCATCGAGTCGCTCGATCAAGTAGAAGGAATCGAACACTACCGTATATCCTCGATAGAACCCAATCTACTGACCGACGACATCATTTCGTTCGTCGCCCGGTCGAAACGATTCGCCCCTCATTTCCATATACCTCTGCAATCGGGTAGCGACACCGTTTTGAAATTGATGCACCGTCACTACGACACCGATTTATTTGCTCGTAAAATCGAAACCATACGGGAAAAGATACCCGATGCATTCATTGGCGTCGATCTCATTACCGGTGTACGGGGCGAAACCGAAGAACTGTTCGAGGAAAGCCGTCGTTTCGTCGAAAGCCTCGACATTTCACAACTACACGTGTTTACCTACTCCGAAAGACCCGGAACGCAAGCGTTGAAAATCAATCCGGTCGTTCCTGTCCCCGAAAGACACGAGCGTTGCCGTCGCATGCTCGAAATCTCCGAGAAGAAATTGCACGACTTCTATTATAAATTTCAAGGGACAATACGTCCCGTATTGTTCGAGCAACCGCGCAAAGGGGCTCCTATGCATGGATTCACCGATAACTACATACGGGTAGAAATACCCTATCGTAAAGAGTGGATAAATACTTGTCGCCCTGTTAAATTAGGAGAATTTAACGAGTCGGGAGATGCTCTGCTCGCAATCGAAATATAAATTCGTGATATGAAAAAAGAGACTCTTCAAAATATCGTCTATTCTCCGCTTTACCTGTGGTTCAAACTGCATGCTATTTTGCCCATGCGGATACTATATATTCTATCCGATATTTTATATTTCCCTCTATATTACATCGTTCATTACAGGAGAAAATTAGTATCCGAAAATCTGCGCAAAGCGTTTCCCGATAAGACCGACAAGGAACTGAAACAACTGGAACAGAAATTTTATCACCACTTCTGCGACTATATCGTCGAAACTATAAAGCTAATGCATATCTCCGACGAGGAAATGCGTCGCCGCATGAAATTCGAACAGGTAGAAATCATAGACCGTCTCTTTGAAGAAAACCGCTCTATCATTATCCTGTTAGGGCATTTCGGTAATTGGGAATGGGTTCCGTCCGTAACGCTGTGGACTCGCACACCCGATGTCATGTTCGCACAAATATATCGCCCCTTGAAAAACAAGTGGTTCGATCGTTTTTTCCTGAAACTTCGTTCCCGATTCGGTTCCGTATGTATTGCCAAACAAGATACGTTAAGAGCCATCTTACAAATGAAACGTTCGGGCAAACCGTCCATTACAGGCTTCATGTCCGATCAAACCCCCTCACCGACAAATATACACCATTGGGCTCGATTCCTTTCGCAAGACTCTCCCGTATTGACCGGCTTCGAAAAAATCGCCCGTAAAACGGATTTCGCCGTTCTTTACTTCGATGTCGAAATCGTTAAGCGCGGATACTACAAAACGACTATACGAGAAATAGCCCTGCGACCCAACGAACTGCCCGAATTCGAAATCACCGATCGCTACACGGCCATCATGGAAAAAACGATTCTCAGGAATCCGTGGGCATGGTTGTGGACTCACAAACGTTGGAAATACAAACACGAGGATTTTCCCGGTACATGATATGAAAAAAATCGCCGTCATTATACTCAACTGGAATGGAGAGGATTTACTGCGTAAATTTCTTCCTTCGGTATGTGCCCACACCAATGCCGATATAGCCGATGTCATAGTCGTTGACAATGGTTCCGACGATAACTCGGTCGAAGTTCTCAAACAGGAATTTCCACAAGTTAAAACGCTGCTATTCCCTCAAAATTACGGATTCGCCGCAGGCTACAACAAAGCGTTGGAGATGCTGGATTACAAATACGCCGTATTGCTTAACTCCGATGTCGAAACCACTCCACACTGGCTCGAACCTCTGTTGGAATTTGCGGAGGGCAATCTCGATGTAGCGGCTTGTCAACCCAAAATCAAGTCATTAAGGAAGCGTGAAGAATTCGAATACGCAGGTGCGGCCGGCGGATTTATCGATCGTTACGGTTACCCGTTCTGCCGGGGAAGAATTTTCAATACCCTCGAAACCGACCGGGGACAATACGACGATATATGCGACATCTTCTGGGCCAGTGGTGCGGCTCTTTTCGTCCGCTCTGAAATCTATAAAAAAGTCGGAGGATTAGATCCTTCATTCTTCGCGCACATGGAAGAGATTGATCTTTGCTGGCGCATCCATCTCGCAGGATACCGCATCGCTGTCGTACCGCAAAGCACGGTCTATCACTTGGGAGGAGCATCACTCGATGCCGCCAATCCCCGGAAAACCTATCTCAACTTTCGCAACAACCTTTTAATGCTGCACAAGAACCTGCCCTGCAAAGAAGGGAAAAAGACGCTGTTTGTCCGCAGGCTTTATGACACGCTGGCTTTTGTGCGATTCGCCCTTTTAGGACAGTTTTCCCATGCCCGTGCCATACTACGCGCCCACAATGACTTTCGGCAAATGCGTAAACGATACACCGAATTTCCGAATACCGATTTGTTAAAAACATTCCCCGAATCCGGGCGCAACATAACAATAGACTATTTTCTCAAAGGGAAAAAACGATTCCGATAAAAACCGGTTCTACCGAAACATCTGAACGACACGCTTCACAGCCGCAACAAATGCTTCCGCTTCGGCTTTCGTATTATATGCGGCGAACGAGGCTCGCACTGTACCCTCGATACCGAGAGAGGTCATCAACGGTTGTGCACAATGATGCCCCGTGCGAACGGCAACACCCAGTTTATCGAGCAACATACCCATATCGTAGTGGTGTATCCCGTCCACCAAAAACGAAATAACAGAACTTTTATGTTCCGAAGTACCGAATATACGCATACCTTCTATGTCTTGCAATCGATCGGTCGTATAACGCAACAATTCGTTTTCATGAGCGGCAATAGATTCCAATCCTATATGATCGACATAATCCAAAGCCGTCGCAAAAGCGCTCGTCCCCACATAGTCCGGTGTACCGGCCTCGAACTTGAAAGGCAACTCCCCGAAAGTCGTACCCGAAAAATCGACATGAGCGATCATCTCCCCGCCTCCTTGATAAGGAGGCATGGCATCGAGCCACTTTTCTTTACCGTATAACACACCTATCCCCGTAGGTCCATATACTTTATGAGCCGAGAACACATAGAAATCGGCATCGAGCTCCTGTACATTCACCCGCAAATGAGGTACGGCTTGTGCGCCGTCCACCAAGACAGGAACCCCCTGCGCATGAGCGTAAGCGATCATTTCACGCACCGGATTAATCGTCCCCAATACATTCGAGACATGGGCGACACCGACCAAACGAGTATGCTCATTGAAAAGAGACTTATATGTATCGACGTTCAAATCTCCACGTTCGTCGATGGGAACTACCCGGAGTTTGATATTGCGCCGGCACTGCAAAAGTTGCCACGGCACGATATTGGCATGGTGTTCCATAACGGTGAGAATAACCTCGTCGCCGTCGTGCAGGAACTCATCTCCAAAAGAAGAAGCCACCAAATTGATTGCCTCCGTTGTTCCTCTTGTAAAAATAATTTCCGAAGACGAACCGGCCCCGATGAACTGTTGCCCCCGACGGCGGGCGGCTTCGTGGGCATCGGTAGCCTCTTGGCTAAGCGTATGGACTCCACGATGCACGTTTGCATTTACCCGATAGTAAGTATCGGCAATATGATCGACCACACACTTGGGAGTCTGAGACGTAGCGCCGTTATCCAAATAGATTAACGGTCTTCCCGAAATCTCCCGACTCAGAATAGGAAAATCTTCCCTTATTTTTTCGACATCAAACATAACGGCACTCCTTTCTCATAAATCTTAATGACACGCTTGACAACCGGAGCATTTCGCCAACTCCCCACGGAACCTTTTCTCAACCAATTGGCGTAGCCGGTCTTTCAAGGCATCGAGCCGCACCAACTCGATGACATCGTTGGTAAACGCGAACATCAACAACATGCGAGCTTCGGACTCGGGAATACCGCGCGACCGCATATAAAACAGGGCATTTTGGTCGAGCTGACCAACCGTGGCTCCATGACTACACTTCACGTCGTCTGCATAAATTTCGAGTTGAGGTTTCGTGTACATTTTGGCGAGTGGGGATGCACACAAATTCTTATTACTCTGATAGGCTTCGGTTTTCTGCGCCCCGTGTCGGACCAATATACGCCCGCTGAACGAACCTCGCGCCGAATCGTTCAACACGTATTTGAACAACTCGTTACTGTGGCAATGAGGAACGGCATGATCTATATGCGTATACGTATCGACGACCTGTCCTTTATCGGCGATAGCCATACCGCAGAGAGACAATTCGGCATGCTCTCCTTCAAAAGCCGAATAGTAATTATTACGGGTTACTCCGTTATGCAATACGATACCATTGACCAATACGTTAGATCGTTCCCCTTGACGCACGAACACCGACGAAACTTTCGACGTATTCTCCGAAGACTCCTCTATATCGTAGTAGTCGAACACAGCGTCGTCGTCCACGAATATCTCGCAAACTTGCGACGACAGAAATTTAACGGTGGCCTCGTCCGAGTGATCGCACACCAGCAATTTGGCCTGCGCCCGTTTTCCTACGACAATCAACAACCGGCGATTCACCATAAAATCGACATTGCCCCGAAGGATATTTACCAACTGTATCGGTTTTTCCACGACGACTCCGTCCGGAATATACAAAAAGAAGCCGTCTTGGGCAAAAGCCGTGTTCAAGGCAACGGTCCCGTCTCGTTTCATATCGGCGACCTTTCCGTAATAACGCGATACCAAATCGGGGTATTGCAAGGACATGTCACAAAGGCTACCCACCAAAACGCCGTCAGGGAGTTTAGATGATACCGGCTGAACCCGTTTGTAAAAAGAGTCATTGACAACGAAATAGAGCAACGTACTCAAATTAGGCACATCGCAACGAAACACTTCATAAGGATTGGTCTCTATATCTATCCGACCCAGATTCAACCCGTAATCGGGAGAATAGACCGACTCTATATCTGTCCGCCGGTGTTCCTCGTCTTTCAAAGAGGGTAATCCCCGACTCTCCAACAAAGACACAGCCTCTTCGCGCAACCCGTTCATCACGGCCGACGAATGGCCATTTATCAAATCTTTTTGAGACCTATATAAATCTATATATTGTTGTACTGCACCCATATCGACTTAAATTTCGCCCAACTCTTTTTTTATCCAGTCATACCCGCGCTCTTCCAATTCAAGAGCCAATTCGGGACCGCCCGATTTCACGATTCTCCCCTTATAGAGCACATGGACAAAATCGGGGGCGATATAGTCCAACAAACGTTGATAGTGTGTGATGACAATCGTCGCGTTCTTCTCGGACTTCAATTTATTCACACCGCCGGCAACAATACGCAGAGCATCGATGTCCAGCCCGCTGTCGGTCTCATCGAGAATGGAAAGACGGGGTTCGAGCATAGCCATCTGGAATATCTCGTTCCGTTTCTTTTCTCCGCCCGAAAAACCCTCGTTTACCGAGCGACCGGCCAGTTTATTATCCAGCTCCACAATCTCCCGCTTTTCCCGCATAAGTTTCAAGAAATCGGTAGCCGACAGTGGTTCGAGACCACTGTACTTGCGTTGCTCGTTCACAGCCGTGCGCATGAAATTAACCATACTCACACCCGGTATCTCCACCGGATATTGAAAACTCAAAAATATACCTTCGTGAGAACGATCCTCGGGTGACAAAGCCAAAAGGTCTTTTCCATAAAACTCGACCGAGCCACGAGTCACCTCATAAGCCGGATTACCGGTCAATACGGCGGAAAGCGTACTTTTCCCCGAACCGTTAGGTCCCATAATCGCATGCACCTCGCCCGGTTTCACTTCGAGGTTTATCCCTTTCAATATCTCTTTGCCATTTATGCTGGCATGTAAATCTTCAATCTTCAACATAGATATTTCGTTTTATTCTTTTCTTTATTTATTCCCTGCCGTTACTGCGACTACTTGTCCCGCCACGACATATACACCACAAGGCAAATAGTCGGTATTCAAGCCCTCAACTACATTCATTATCTTCACTATTTGTCCCGTCACTTTGTAAACAGGCAACTGCATCGACCGATCGCTTTGTATGAACAAACGTCCGTTTGCAGCGTACACTCGACCCACCGAATGATCTGCCGGTGAATCCACTCCATCGACAATACGGTCGATATGCACCGGATAGCCGTTGTTTTCCCCGGGAATATATCCCCAATTCCGGCATACGGCATCACCTTTCACCGCATTGTTCAAGGCATCCAAAAAACCGCTCCCGGCAGACTGCATCTCTGCTGTGCTATACGCAATACCGTTCTCGCCGACTTCTGTACCTTCCACAACAGCATCGCTGTTATAATAGCAAGAATGTACATTCGATTCACTCAACCGGCACACCTTGACACCAGCGACATCGCTGTATACATCGCCCGTCGAATAACTATTCCACAATAACTTATAAGCCTTTCCCACCAAGCCTCCAACGCTTCCCTGTGAAGAACCTTCCTCATCTATATGCGCATCGATTAAAGAGATATTTCCTCGATTATAGCTATTGTACACCGGTTCTTCACAATATCCGACCAGTCCACCTGCATAAATAGCATTCCAACGGGACGAAGAGCGGGGAGCCGAACTTTCGATTTTCAAACCTCCACGATTCCAGCAATCTACAACCGGGCAATCTGTATTCTGACCCATCACTCCCCCGACCGATAACATCGAACCATTCGATTTAACCTCGATCTCACCTTCGTTGCCACAGGTATATAACGAATCGGTTTGCGAACTATTATAAGAGGAATAAGAGCAAACACCTCCTACCTGTACTTCAAAACCATCGCTTTCACAAATCACGGAGTCCCTATTGAAACAGTACGTTATACCCATGCTCGCCGAGGAAACCCCGCCGACATAAGCACTCCCTTCATGGGCATTCACCTTAACGACCGAATGGTTCTCGCAACTGTCTATACGAAATGTATAATTGCTCGAAAGTCCTCCCACAAATATATCACCTTTGGCATTCGAAACCGAGATGTTCCCTTCGTTGACACTCGAAATAAGACTACCGCCTTTCTCATAAACACTCCGACTACGTCCGACCAAGCCTGACACCCATACATCGGTAAGATCGCTATGCTCACCTATATCCACTATTATTTCCCCATCGTTGGAACAATGGTCTATCGTCGCTCCATCGGCATGGGCGACCAATCCGCTCACAGAACATACCATCTCATGAGAATCGGTCTTTTGAAGCCACGGAGTAAATACGACATCGGCTCGATTGACACAATGAGAAAAACGCACATCGCCAATCGCCGATGCAGCTATAGTCCCTATCTGGAACTCCAAATCTCCGAAAAAGAAATCGTACTCTTTGGCACATGCTATCCGACAAGTTTCGTCCAACTCCAAGTTTCTTATCTCGGAAGTTCCACGAACCGATCCAAACAAACCGGACAAAACATAGAAATAATCGTCGGAATAACCGCCCCCACCCACATGCGGCACTATCGTCAATCCGCTGATCTTATGACCGTCACCATCGAATACACCTCTAAAATAATTTTTAATGGAAGGCGTTTCCCATGTATGAGCCGACATATCCCTATCGGCCGCCAATCGAACGGTCTTGTTCGGATAATTCCACAGCGACCTTGTCATATATTCACCAAAAGCAGCGAACTCCTCAGGCGTGGAAATAATCATCACATCGTTATCGAAATTCTTGTCAAGCCATTCTTCATCGTAATTCCCTTCATCGAACCACGAGTCCTCTTGCGCCGAAACAGGAAAAACCTCCACAGCCAAAACACTCAATAACACAATGAGAAAAAAACGATACGCAATCCTTTTCATATCACTCTACTATTTTCCTTAACCGACCGAACCTTCCAACGAGATCTGTAATAGCTTTTGCGCTTCAACGGCAAACTCCATAGGCAGTTTATTCATTACCTCTTTGGCATATCCGTTCACGATAAGACCCACAGCATCCTCGGTAGGGATTCCACGCTGGTTACAATAGAATATCTGGTCTTCGTTTATTTTCGAAGTAGTCGCCTCATGCTCTACCACGGCCGAATCATTCAGAATCTCCATATACGGGAAAGTATGCGCCCCGCAATCGGAACTCAACAACAGACTGTCACACTGGGTAAAGTTCCTTGCATTCTCGGCACTCGGCAACACTTTCACGAGTCCTCGATAGCTATTCTGGCTACGACCCGCCGAAATACCCTTCGATACGATCGTACTACGGGTATTCTTCCCGATATGTATCATCTTCGTTCCTGTGTCGGCTTGCTGATAGTTATTGGTAACAGCCACCGAATAAAACTCCCCAACCGAATGATCGCCCGCCAGCACACAACTGGGATATTTCCAAGTAATGGCCGACCCCGTCTCCACCTGCGTCCAAGAGAGCTTAGAGTGATCGCCTTTGCACATGCCTCGCTTCGTCACGAAATTATAGATACCGCCTTTCCCGTCCTTATCGCCCGGATACCAATTCTGCACGGTCGAATATTTCACTTCGGCACGATCATGCACTACAATTTCCACGATAGCTGCGTGCAATTGATTCTCATCACGCATAGGAGCCGTACAACCTTCGAGATAGCTCACATAGCTGTCGTCATCGGCAACAATCAATGTTCGTTCGAACTGTCCCGTATTAGCGGCGTTGATACGGAAATAGGTAGATAATTCCATAGGACACCGGACTCCTTTGGGGATATAAACGAACGAGCCGTCACTGAATACGGCCGAGTTAAGCGCTGCAAAAAAATTGTCCCGATACGAAACGACCGAGCCTAAATAACGTTTCACCAAATCGGGATAATCTTTCACCGCCTCGCTGAACGAGCAGAAAATCACACCCAATTCGGCCAGTTTTTCCCGGAAAGTCGTCCGTACCGACACACTATCCATCACCGCATCGACCGCTATACCCGACAGTTTCATCTGTTCTTCGAGCGAAATTCCCAGCTTGTCGAATGTCTTGCGTAGCTCAGGGTCCACTTCATCGAGGCTTTTCGGAGCCTCTTTGGTCTTGGGAGCAGCATAATAACTGATAGCCTGATAATCTATATCGGGAATATTCAAATGAGCCCAATGCGGCATTTCGAGCGTTTTCCAGTAAGCGTATGCTTTCAGACGGAATTCAAGTAACCATTCCGGCTCCTTTTTCTTCTCCGAAATATGGCGGATAATATCCTCGTTCAATCCGGTAGGAATAATATCTGTCTCTATATCGGTTACAAATCCGTATTTATAATCGTTAGTAGTAACGTCGTTTAATATTTCATTCGAATTATCCTGTTTCATTTTTAATCTGCTTTACAATTTTCACAACAGAGATACGGCTCGTTGCATATCGAATAAGGTATAAACAATCCCCTCGTCGGTTTGGTTTCCGAAACGAACTGCTCTTGTGCCATCGAAAAGAGCAACGGAGCTACACGCAATGTATATCCATAGAACTGTGACGAAGCCGTCTCTTTTTCCGGAATCAGTTTACCCTTAGGATCAATAATATGGACGAGATTAAGCACTATACTCAATATGACCAATTTGACGGCGCCGAACAAAGCCCCGGCCAATCTGTCGAGCCACCCCAATGCCACATGATGCGTAATGTGATGTATCAGCCTCATCAGTTGAACGCATATAATGTAAACGATAAGGAACAATAACGAATATGCGATAACCCGGCTTACACCCTCAGGCAAATCGAACATCTCCCTCAACAATGCAGAGAACGAACCTCCGAAAAACCGGGCGACGACCATACCTGCGATAAACCCGCCCAACGAACCTACCTGACGGATAACCCCTTTGATGAGTCCGTACAGAAAACCTATAACGGCGATCAATAGGATAGTAAAATCAACATAATTCATCTTTCACACTCCCGATTCTTAACCCTGCAAAATTACTTTTTTATTTTGAATACTCCGTATTTCCGTCTTATTATCCGTCAAAGGCGATAACAAAGGCTGCCCCGTACCTACGAGGCAGCCTCTCTATTCCCGAAAAACGTTTCTTTCTTAAAGCGTCTTTTTCACTTCTACCTCCTCATAAGCCTCTACGAGATCGCCTATCTTAACATCGTTGTAGTTCGTGATGTTCAATCCGCATTCAAATCCCGTAGTCACCTCTTTAACATCGTCTTTGAAGCGTTTCAGAGAGCCCAAATCTCCGCTATAAATCACGATACCGTCTCGTATCAAACGTATCTTGCTCGACCGTTTCAGCTTACCTTCTTTCACGATACAGCCGGCAACCGTACCGACTTTCGTGATATGATAAGTTTCCAAAACCTCGGCCGTACCCAATATCTCCTCTTTGATTTCGGGAGACAACATACCTTCCATAGCCGATTTAACCTCCTCGATAGCATCGTAGATGATCGAATAGAGACGTATATCGACTCCTTCTTTCTCGGCCAATCGGCGAGCAGCCACGGAGGGTCTCACTTGGAATCCGATGATAATAGCATTGGATGCGGCGGCCAACGTAATATCCGATTCGGATATTTGTCCTACGGCCTTATGCAATACATTGATTTGTATTTCGGGGGTGGATAGTTTGATAAGCGAATCGCTCAAAGCCTCCACCGATCCGTCCACATCGCCCTTCACAACCAAATTCAACTCTTGGAAATTGCCGACAGCTATACGACGACCTATATCGTCGAGAGTCAATAACTTGTGAGTACGCAAGCCCAATTCGCGCTGCAATTGTTCGCGTTTATTGGCAATCTCGCGTGCCTCTTGCTCCGTATCCATCACATGGAACACATCACCTGCCTGAGGAGCACCGTTCAAACCGAGAATCTGAACGGGAGCCGACGGACCGGCAACTTCGATACGGGCATTTCTTTCGTTGAACATAGCTTTTACCTTTCCGTGATTGGTTCCCGCCAACACGACATCGCCTTTATGCAAAGTCCCGTTTTGCACCAATACGGTAGCAACGTATCCACGCCCTTTATCCAAAGTGGACTCGATAATCGAACCGGTAGCCCTCCGGTTGGGATTCGCTTTTAAGTCGAGCAATTCGGCCTCCAACAAAACCTTTTCCATCAATTCATGTACTCCGGTTCCTTTTTTAGCCGAAATCTCCTGCGACTGATATTTACCGCCCCAATCTTCTACGAGGTAGTTCATATTAGCCAACTCCTCTTTAATCTTATCGGGATTGGCATTCGGCTTATCGATCTTATTGATAGCGAACACAATGGGAACACCGGCTGCCGAAGCATGATTGATGGCCTCGACAGTTTGGGGCATTACATTGTCGTCGGCAGCGACGATAATAATGGCGATATCGGTCATCTGGGCTCCGCGGGCACGCATAGCCGTAAATGCCTCGTGACCCGGAGTATCGAGGAAAGTGATACGACGACCATCTTCCAATTTCACATTATATGCACCGATATGCTGAGTGATACCTCCGGCTTCCCCGGCAATCACATTCGAATTGCGAATATAGTCGAGCAATGAAGTTTTACCATGATCCACGTGTCCCATCACGGTTACGACAGGAGGACGAGATGTCAAATCTTCTTCCCTGTCCTCTTCTTCATGAATAGCCTCGACTACCTCGGCACTTACATATTCGGTCTTAAAACCGAATTCTTCCGCAACGATATTGATCGTCTCGGCATCGAGACGCTGATTGATCGACACCATCATGCCGATACTCATACAGGTAGCGATAACCTCGTTCACCTGAACATTCATCATCGAAGCCAAATCGTTTGCCGTAACAAACTCCGTCAGCTTCAATACTTTACTTTCAGCTTCCTCCATTTCAGCGAGCTCACGTTCGCGATTCGAGAAAGCCTCGCGTTTTTCCTTACGCCATTTGGCCGATTTCTTCTGTCCTTTTGTATTATTGGTGAGGCGAGCCAATGTCTCTTTTATCTGCTTTTGTACATCTTCCTCGCTCACCTCGGCCTTTATAGGACGTTGTTTTTGTTTATTCGGTCTATTTCCTCCGTTATTTTTACCATTTCCTCCACGGGAGGTTTGTCCACCCATCGATGAAATGCTTTTCGATATATCTACCTTTTCTTTACTGATTCGTTGACGCTTCCTACGTTCTCCACCTTGCTGATTAGCATCGTCGCCACCGGCAGCCTTGTGTGATTCTTGTCTCTGTTTCTCTTTACTCTCCCGTTCTTTACGTTTTTCCTCTTTCGTCTTTTTCTTCGGACGAGTCTGTTGATTCAACGCATCGAGATCTATTTTACCGACGACATTGATATTCGAGGTAAACGCCGGACGATTAATGGTAAACACCTCGTCTTCACGGGATTCCTCAACTTCCTTTTCTTCTTTAACCTCTTGCTCGACAACCGCCTCTTTTACTTTCGGTTCAACTATTTGAGGTTCTGGGTTCGATTGAGAGACAACCTCTTGTTTAGGTTCAGCGACCGGCTTGTTCTCTTCTTCGGCAGGCTTCACTTCTTCACGGACCGACACCGCCGGCTCTGATTTTTCCTCTTTCGTTTTCACTTCGGCCTTGTTCTCCTCCGATTTAACCGGCTCTTTTTTCTCTACCGGACTTTCCTTTTTATGTTCGGACGACTTCGGACGATTCAACGCGTCGAGATCTATTTGACCGACCACTTTCGGGCGTTGTGTCTCGGGAATAATTGTTTTCAGCTCCTTCGGTTCTTCCTTTATTGCCGATGAAGAATTCCCCTCCTCCGATTCGGTAGCCGATGTCGCCTTGCTCTTTTCCTTATGACGTTCAAGACTAATGCTCTCCGATTCGAGTTTCAAATTTTTGTCCTTACTGAACTCCTTGACAAGCAGTGCATACTGTTCGTCGGTTATCTTGGTGTTAGGGTTAGCTTCAACCGTAAAACCTTTCTTTTGAAGAAATTCGACCGCCGTCTGAATTCCTACATTCAAGTCTCTTGCTACTTTATTTAACCTTATCGACATACTCAGTTTTAGTTTATAAATAATGGAAGAATTAAAGATGCCTCCGACAAAGGCACAAAGACCGCATTGTATCGGTCCCGAAAACGGATTACTCTTCAAACTCCGCTTTCAAAATAGCGAGAACTTCGTCCACGGTGTTCTCTTCGAGGTCGGCTTTCTCGATCAATGTTTCACGAGGCAACGCAAGCACACTCTTCGCAGTAGCGCATCCGATACCTTTCAAGGCCTCGATCACCCAGTCGTCGATTTCGTCGCTGAATTCGTCGAGGTAAATGTCCTCCTCTTCTTCCTCGTCTATATCTCTGTAAACATCGATATTGTAACCCGTAAGCATGCAAGCCAACTTAATATTCAAGCCGCCTTTACCGATAGCCAACGAGACCTCCTCAGGTTTAAGAAATACCTCTGCTTTCTTCTCCTCTTCATTCAACCGAATCGAAGAAATCTTGGCCGGACTCAAAGCGCGTTGTATAAACAGTGATGGATTGGCCGTGTAATTAATGACATCGATATTTTCATTGCGCAATTCCCGGACAATACCATGTATACGCGAACCTTTCACACCCACGCAAGCTCCTACCGGATCGATACGATCGTCATACGATTCAACGGCAATTTTAGCACGCTCTCCCGGAATACGGGCAATCGCTCTTATCAAAATCAAACCGTCGTGAATTTCGGGCACTTCGAGCTCGAAAAGACGGCGAAGAAATTCATTGGACGTGCGGGATACCAAAATTTTAGGATTGTTGTTCTTGTTATCGACTTCCAACACGACAGCCCGCACGGTCTCACCCTTCCGGTAAAAATCCGAAGGTATCTGTTCGGCTTTCGGCAACAGCAACTCATTACCGTCGTCATCGATCAACAACATCTCCTTTTTCCAAATCTGGTAAACTTCGGCACTTACCAATTCGCCTATTTTATCTTTATATCTATTGTATATGGCATCTTTTTGCAAATCGAGAATCTTCGAAGCCAGTGTTTGGCGCAAGTTCAAAATAGCTCGACGACCGAATTTCTCGAAATGCACCTCGTCGGTCATCTCCTCGCCGACCTCGAAATCGGGGTCGGTTTTCCGAGCTTCCGACAAAGAAACCTGCAAATTACTGTCGGTCACCGCTCCGTCTTCCACAATCTCACGGTTACGCCATATTTCGAAATCCCCCTTCGTCGGATTCACGATTACATCGAAGTTTTCATCGGTCCCGAACATCTTTGCCAATACGTTGCGGAAAGATTCTTCCAGCACACTAATCATCGTAGTTATTTCGATGTTCTTCAACTCTTTGAACTCTGCAAAGGTATCGACCATGCTAACGGGTTCCTCTTTTTTTGCCATATTATTTAAATCTGATTAGATATTTTGTATATTTTACTTCATCATATCCAAAAGCGAGGTCTTCCTCGACCTCCACTTTTCGTTTACTGGTTTCGCTCTTTACTTTCTTGGTTATCGTCACGACAAATTTCTCCGAATCGGCACTTTTCAATATCCCCGAAAGTTTCATGCCGTTTTTGGTCAACAATTCCACTTCCTTGCCTATATTTTTCTTGTACTGCCCGAGGACTTTGAACGGAGAGGTAATCCCTGCCGACCCAACCTCCAATTCATAATCTTCGACATCTCGGTCGAGCTTCGATTCCAAAAAACGATGTAACGCCACGCAGCGATCTATATCCACACCCTCTTCGTTATCTATTTCCACGACAATCACATTATCGGGTTTTACTTGTACATCGACTACGAAACAGTCGCTTCCGGTCAACCCTTCTTCAACAAATGCCTCTATTTCTTTTTTATCTATCATAACGACTCTATGCAAAGAAAAAAACGAGGGGACATCATTGCCCCCTCTTCCATTCCAACCGCCACAAAGATAGCACAATATTATATAATACGCAACTCCACAGATTCCCTACGAACCAAAATAGGATAATTCGCACCTAAAATTTAAATATTTTTCAACAAATATATTCTTATTTAATATAATAAAAATGCGAAAGAACGCAATTGTTTCCGCAACAAAAGTTCTCTGCCCCCACAATAACGATTACACAAAGCATGAAATAATGGACTGTGATCCATATATTTTAGATGAGCGAGCTCATGGCAAATAACATAATCGATCAACTCTTCGGGTAGGTACATCAAATAAAACGACAACTGTATCTCTCCCCGACGGGTACAATGCCCCAACTTTCGCCGCCCGCGACCTATCGTTACCGAAACCACTGGCAACCCCAATCTCGACGAGATTTGATTCAGCCTCCGAGGTAAAACCTCTTGCGCCCTTCTGTAAACGAAACGACCCACTCCCCGCGACAACGTTTTCCGTACATTCGTCTCATTCAAATCGATTCCCGGAGGACAAAACACCTGTAAACAATCACCCTCATACCGAAATAAAAACTTATTCGACACACCCGGCAATAAACATATATCTCCTCCATAACAAGGAATACTATCGCCCGTAGACAAAACTCGATTTTTCCGTATCGTCACGCTTCGAGACACCAACACCCTCAGTTTTTCACGGTTATCGTCCACTGCCGATTTCACCCGGTTTACAGCATATCCTTCCGGGCAAGTAATCTGCAAACCATTATCCTTTACTCTAAATATCAAACGGCACGCCCGACTATCCGAACGAATATAAATCTCCCCGAATTCCTCGTCTCGATAAACAAACATCTACTTTCTCCTTTTCCATTTGCGAAGATAATGGAATTGGAACACATGAACAAAATCGAACAAAAATGACTCGATCGATAATTAGTCGGGATATCGGCTTAAAAAAAATCGGAGGCGATTCTCCTTTAACTTCTCTCT
>ENA-ORSI01001061-ORSI01001061.1-human-gut-metagenome-genome-assembly--contig:-NODE-1061-length-25764-cov-5.406317_pt1 | contig 25764 bp, 20 predicted proteins | sample MGYA00242187_ERZ509154 | MGnify/ENA primary metagenome ERZ509154 (study PRJEB26280, sample SAMEA2338627) | human gut metagenome | biome: human gut; feature: human-associated habitat; material: faeces...
ATATCCGCCCTTTACAAGGGCGGGGGTATCCATGCGCAGCATGGGTGGTGGGTTAGCAGCCCATAGGGCTGCGTTTCCCTTCAGAAGGAACCCACAGCTGTGGGTTCCTTCCACCGGCCGTTGACCGCTGACAGATTTTATCTTTCCAGCACCTCCGGATGCCGGACCAGATAACCGGTGAGGTCCATCCAGGCTTCCCTTTCTTCCGTGTAAGGTTTGGGGCCTTCCTGGAGGTCTTCGGGACCATACTGGGGCCCCAGGGGCTGATAGAAGTCCTGGCTGTAGCTGCCGTAGGCGTCTTTCCGCAGCCAGTGGTAAGGCGATACCACATGATCGATGGGTTCCAGCAGAGAAGGATACAGGGAATAATAGGTGAACCCCTTGGGGGCGATCAGTTCGAAAATGGTGGGGGCAATGTTCATGTGGCTCCCGATGGTATTCCCGGCCAGGCTGTGGGGATTCAGCTCCCGGTGGTTCACCAGCAGCACCGGGCTGTGCCGTTCCCGCAGGTTGCAGTCCCGTCCCATCAGAGAAGTTTTCCCCAGCACCGGGCTCATATCGATGGAATGGTCCCCGGTAAGGATGAACAGACAGTCCGGATAGGCTTTCCGCATGGTCCGGATGAATTTCCCCAGAGCCTGGTCCGAGAACCAGAAGGTCCCCAGGTTTTTCTGGATTTCCTTGTTCCGCCGGATGTCCCGGGGCGCCTCAGGCATCACCTTTTCCGGGTCATACCCGTACTCCTTCAGGGGAATCTTGAAGGGCCCGTGGTAGCTGGTGGTGTACAGGAAATGGAACTGGTAGGGCCCGTTGGCCTCTTCCTGCTGGAGGATCAGTTCCGCCGCCTTTTCCAGGAACACATTGTCATAGACCCCCACCCAGGTCTTGGGAGCGTCTTTACCACAGAAATCCGTGGCGGTCATCACCTGGTCGAAGCCGCAGGCGGGAGCAAACTGGTTGAAGTTCCCATAGGTTACATTCCCACCGTACCAGTAAGTGGAATGGTAACCCAGTTTTTTCAGCTGCCGGGGCAGGGCCGTGGGCAGGTTGTTGCGCCAAAAGCTTTCTTTTTCGTTCAGTTCCAGCCCTGCATCGAATATCCCGCTCATCAGGCTTACAATGGAAGGCCGGGAGATGATGCCGGCGGAAAGCGCACTGGTCAGGGACGCCGTATGAGGATCCTCCATCAGCTGCCGGCCCCCTTCCACCAGGTTCAGACAGGCGAACTGGGGATCAAAGAACTGCTGGAGATAGGTTTCTCCCACAAAAAGGAAAATATGGGTGGGTTTGGTAATCCGGGCCCCTTTGGCCGTCCTTTTGAACCCATAGGCCGGGTTGGGCAGCTTGTCCGCCGGGACCTTTTCCGTAAAGAAGGGCTGGATGGCTTTCAGGTCCTGGGCATCGGTGTGCTCATAGGCCGGATTCAGTTTGTGCTTCATCACCTGTTCCAGGGCCACCAGGTCGTCCACCGTGGCCTTGGCAAAGAAAATGTCTTTTTTTACCACACTGGGGATGGTATCCCATTCCGGCTTGTCGTCATGCCAGAAAGTCCCCCCGTACCGGAACCAGTAAAAAGCCGCCACAGCCCCCAGGACGATCACCGTATTGTAGGCGTACTGGAGCACCGGGCTGAAAAAGATCAGATACTGGAAGCTGGGCAGTTGGAGCAGCTTGTGGATGCAGAAGCCGCACACCCCCAGATAGGGCAGGATGCCCAAGAGGATCCAGACCCCGTGGTCCTGATGGAAGAAAATATCCACCAGGTTGTGCTTTTCCGCTTTGGCCCCCAGCTTCATGGTCTGGTTGAAGATATCATGGAAATGCTTGTAGAACAGCATCTTCCCGGCAAAGGCCAGGTACAGCACCAGGCTGTAGGTAAGCCCTCCCGCCATCCGCAGCAGGTCCCCTTTCCGGTACCAGTCGGTAAAAAAAGCCCCTGGAATGGACAGCACCACCAGGGGAATCAGGAACACGTAGGCATTGAAATCCATCCCCCACCAGAACCCGTACCGGAAACAGTGCCAGATTACCTTCCCCTTGCCCTTCAGGCTCCGGTACGGATTGTACACGGCAATGAAAATCAGACGAAAAACAGCACACAGAATGGGAAAGAACAAAAACAGCTTTCCATCCTGCTGCAGCGATGCGTAGAATAGACTGAACAAAATTTCCCTCCTTTTGGATTACTGCCGCTGGTACCGGGTACCCCGGCCTTTGCCCACTTTCAGCACGGCCTTTTTCCCCACCAGCCGGTTCAACAGACGGATGACTTTGGTCTTTTCAAAACCGGTGGCCTGTTCGATTTCCTGCCGGCTCAGCAGGCCATTTTCCGGAAATACGGCACAGATTCTTTGCTCCTCCTGGTCCAAGGGCGGCATGGCATCCACCAGAGGCAGGATCACCTGAATAATATGATCCGTTACCTGAAAATCCGGTTTGACCCGGCTTTGGCGGTAGGCATAAAGGATCCGCTGGATGCCCGTTCCAAAGGCTTCAATATACCCCAGCCGATAGAACACATTGGCCAGTTTGGGATTCCGCAGAATGGAAATCTGATGATGGAGATATTCTTCCTGGCTGATGCCTGCCGGCAGTCCTCCCGGCGAGGTAATTTCCACCTTGTCCGGATACATGGCCACCCGTATAGCAGTGGGAATATCCCAGGTACGATGTACCAGAGCGTTGGCCATGGCTTCTCTGATGGCCTGGCCGGGAATCTTCTCCACCATCCGCCGTTCCACTCCATCGATTTTCTCCACCTGGTATTCCCGGGCAATCCGTTCCACAGCCTGGTGGAACAGCGACAATACGGAACATCCATGGATTTTGATCCGTTCCCGGATTTCGTTGATGGACCGGCCAAAGACCATCATATCCACCCCCGGAAAGGTATTCTGATCAGAAAAAAGTTCCGCCACATGGGAGAACTTGCCTCCTGCCGTATAAAATCCCAATGTTTTCAATACATCCGTATCCACCTGAGAAACCCCCAGTTGTTTTTCCATTTCCCGGGACAGAACGGAAAAGGTTAAAGAAGAATCCTTCGCCGGCAAATCTTCAAAATACCGGTGGGACCCTTCCAGGATCAACCGGTTCAAAGCCAGGCGGTCCAGCGTATTGCTTTTTCTTCCCAAAAACTTCGCCCCCTTTCACAGTTCTGTGATTTGCGTTGCATCAATTATAATAAAAATTGCAACGCAAATGCAACGTAAATTTTGCGTTGCATTTGCGTTTGCAACGAAAAAAACCGCAGGAACTGTACAGCCGGCGGCCCGCAGAACACATGAACAAACGATGTATCTGCGGGCGGCCGGGTCTGCCGCCCCTACGGTTCCGATTTATACGCTTCTTTTTCTACCTGGCATCGCCTATTTTATCCAGCCAGGACTGGAGCAGCGGATCATACTGGCGGATCCGTTCCACCACCGCTTGGGCAAAAGTTTCATCATAGGTATGGGAGGTCAGATTCCGGTCATCTGCCATCTGCAGGGCTTCCTGGGTCTGCCCCTCATCCAGCAGCCCCAGTTCCCGGCAGCACCGGATGACCTTTTTAGGAGACGCCGCATCAATCCCTTCTTCCACATAAAGGTATTCTTTGGCGCATTTCCAAAGCAGTTCAAAAGAAAATTCGAACCGCTGGATCAGGGCATCCCGTTCCACCTCGGACAGATCCGGTTTTACGGCCAGTTCGTGGAGTTTGGTGAGCGCTCTTTGTGCCGTATTTAGGCGTTCTTGTACTTTTTCCATAAAATACCCTCCTGACGAATTTTCTTCAGCAGTATCTTACTGGCAAATTGCATATCGACCAAATCTACACGATACGGAACATTTGATTCTTCCAGTTTTTCCCTTAGCATACAGATGCTGGATGTCATATTTTCTTTTCCTTCAATGGCTATATCTACATCTGAGCTTTGTTTCTGTTCGCCCCGTGCCCAAGAACCAAACAGATAAATCTGGACATCCTGGGATGCCATTGAAGACAAAACGAGGTCTTTAATTTGTTGCAAAACCTTCCTGGATTCCATTTTTTCTCCTTTTTCCCCTGCGGAGTTTTCTTTAATTATACCATTTTCCCGCCAAACTTTCTGTTCGCCCTTTTCATTTGAATTTCTCCCTAATATTGTGTAAAATTGGCTTTGTATATTTTACAGTTTTATCACATTTAAACGGAGGTTTTTACTTTGCTGTCTTTTCGTCCTCAGTTTTCCCTGAAACAGCCCTTGTATTCCGCCGGAACACTCACACTGCTATTACTGGTACTTTTCATTCTACTCTTTTTCACCCTTTTCCAATCCCCGCTCCATCCCATGCACCGGATTACCCTGCTCCGTCTCATCCGTAGCGGCGTATTCCTCTTTGGTTCTCTGTTCCTTGTTCAGTTCCTACTGCCAGAAAACAGAGAGCGTCAGAAAAAAGAAAGAACAGCCGGGATACTCTCTCTTCTTTGGCTGCTGCCCTACGGACTGGCTTTTTCCCGCTTTCCCACTTTTTTCCAGAGTGATATCGGCAACTATTTTATCTTTCCTTCCGTTCTTTTTGCTGCAACTACGTTTTTTCTGGAATTGGCATCCCACAGCAGAAAAGCCCGCAAGCCCCTGTGTTTTCTGTACACTCTTATACTGTTCCTGCAGGAGCTGTCGGGTCTGGCTTACTGCTTCTATTTTTTTCATTACGGCAAGCCTCTGGATGAGATTGCTCTGCTATCCATCCTGGCCACCACACCCCGGGAAGCTTACAACTATCTTTCCTCCCTTTTCAGTCTGCCCCTGCTGACATGTGTTCTTCTGGTCCTTACCACTGGATTTTTTCTTCTATTCCGCTGGATGGAAGCCAACTGTCGCCATTCTGCCTATTCCCAATTAAAAGGAAAAAAATGGATTATCCTATCTCTGGCACTCCTTTATTTTTTCGGAAACTACCTAACTTCCATTTTTCCCTCTGACCGGATTCTCCACCTGTATCGGAAAAACGGTCCCCTCCGAGCCTTTACGGAACTCCAGCGGAACCTGCCCCGGAATGCCAGCACCCTGAAACTAACCCTGCCTGAATCGCGGCTTTCCGGTTCTATCATCCTAGTGTTGGGTGAAAGTGCCTGCCGGGATGATATGTCCGCCTTTGCCCAAACTCCGGAGAATACCACTCCCTGGGAAAAATCTCTCCAAAAGAGCCCGGACTTTTTCTTCTATCCCCATTCCTACTCCAATTTTCCTAATACCGTGATGGCCGTGACCCAGGCTCTTACCAGTTCTAACCAGTACAACCGGAAACCTCTGAGAGAGGCCGTAGATATTATGACCCTGGCCAAAAAGGCAGGATATGAAACTTATTGGATCTCTACCCAGGAAAAGAGTAGTGTTTCTGATGCCGGGATCACTGTTATCGCCCAGCAGTCCGACCATCAAATCTGGCTCCCGGGACCTGATGAAGAGTTGATTCATTCCCTATCCCAAATTCCTGCTGGAAAGAGAAATTTTATCGTTCTGCATCTGATGGGCAGCCATTTCCGGTACGACCATCGGATTCCCCAGGCTTATGTGGAAAAACAGCATTGGACCAATGCTGACAAACAAGAAAAATCCCTCTGGTATCGCCGTTCCCTTCATTATACAGATTCCGTGCTGAAGAATATATTTGAAGAATCCAAAGACCTGCCCCTCCAGGCCATGATTTATGTATCCGACCATGGGGAAGACATGCAACTGACCCATACAGCTTCTCCGTTCCAATACAATATGGTCCGGATTCCTCTGTGGATCTATCTGGCCCCCACCTATTAGCAGGCATATCCCCAGGTAACCCGGCAACTCCGTGACCACGAAAATGTCGTTTTTACCAATGATCTTCTTTTCGACACCATTTCCGGTATTCTTAGGGCTCCCTCTAACTTCTATAGCAACCAATACGATCTGACCAGCCCGGATTACAATATCACCCGGGACAATGCCCTGACTCTCCACGGTAAAAAACGGATTGCCGATGAACAGAAGTAATCAACAATGAAAAGTATCTACAAGCAAATAAAGGATAAATCGTATATGAATGATTTCGATTGCAACTGGTATCACCAACAATACAACGGTAAAAGGATTCTTTTTCTGGTTCCTCATGAAGATGACGAAATCAATGTGGGAGGGGATCTCCCTTTCTATTTTCAATCCCGAGGCGGTCATGTATTTCTCTGTTTTGCCACCAACGGAGATTTCCTTTTTAAGGCCAGAACAAGGCTCACAGAAGCATTGAAATCTGCTGCCTGTCTGGGAATCCCCGAAAGCCATGTTTATTTTCTGGGATATGGCGATACCTCTAACAAAGATGAGACCAACCATATTTACCATACTGGAAAAATCACGGAATCTCGCTCCGGACACGCTAAAACTTACGGACTATCTTCCCACCCAGAATTTATCTGGCAGCAAAAGAAAATCCATCACTCCTATACTGCTGCCCACTACTGCGAGGATCTTTCCCTTCTGCTTCAAACACTGCAGCCGGATATGATTTTCTGCGTGGATTATGATACCCATGCAGATCATCGGATGCTCTCCCTATGCTTTGAAAAGGTAATGGGAAAAATTCTCCAGACGCCGGGAAATGATTATCATCCCCAGATATTCAAAGGCTTCGCATACAGTACAGCTTATGAAGCAGTCCGGGATTTCTATACCCCGCTTCTTCTTTCCACCCAAAGACCGGAAGCATCAGCCTTATCCACTACCTTGATTGATCGTTCTATCTATCAATGGAATCAGCGAGTCAGATTCCCCATTACCCGAAATACTGTCACCTTTTTCCTACACAACAATCTCCTTTTCCATGCTTTATGCTTTCACCGCTCTCAAGCGGCCTGGCATCAGGCAGAACAGGTCATCAATGGTGATAAGTTTTTTTGGGAACGGCGTACTGACAGTTTTTCTTATCAGGCCAAGATAACGGCTTCCTCCAATCAGGAATCTGCCAGTAAACTTCAAAACTTTCGGTTGTATGATACCAAAGACATTGGTCCCAGGGAACCCGTTTTTGCCGGTGATTGCTGGATTCCTTCTCCTGACGATCAGAAACATGAACTCCTGTTTCAATGGGATTCTCCTCATCATCTTCAAATTTTACGCATATTTGGCGCCCTAAAAAATCCAGCTTCCATTCCGAAACTTATTATTACTCTGGATGATGGATTCATTCTGGAAGCTGGTCCTCTTTCAATGCAAGGTAAACCTCTGGAAATTCATTTACCTCAAATTCACGAAATCCGAAGCTGTCGGATTCAACTTCAGGAAGCACCTGCAGACTGCGGTCTGGCGGAATGTGAGTTTTTTGCACGGGCAATGTCAGATACCTTTCTGGCTCCCCTGCTTAAAATTACTTATCAGGATAACTTTCTCTACCATGGTATGCTGAGTCCTGATATTTCCACCGTGCAATTGGACACTTACCAGTCTTTTCCCAAAAGAAAGATCCATTGGGAGGTCCTGGGGGATGCCCAGGGAGCCCAGATTTCCCAAACAGGGCAATTGCGCTTATCTCCAGAATCCAGGAGAATCACTGTTCTGGCCTGTGATCCGGAACATCCTGATATCTTTGACCAGGTGACCCTCATAAAAGCCAGTCGTTTTCAGCTTGTATGGCTGCATTTCAGACAGCAGGCAGAGAAAAAATTCTTGGATTCCTACTGCGAAAACAACGGAAGTATTATCACATCCGACAAAAATACTTGAAAAACGTATAAAAAATAAGCTGCCCCACAATTGGGACAGCTTATTTTTTACATTTTGTACCGCATTTTCAAAATTGCATACCAGCCCATTCCCCACAGATAATCTGCCAGGCTGTCTTTTTTCCGGTATTTGGCCCACTGTTTGAAGTCATGGTAGTTTTCCGGCTTCTTGATGGGCAGGGTATTGGTAATGGTCTCCCAGGGAGACAGGGCATTGTACTGCCGCCACTGGGCATCGAAGGGGGCCAGTACCATCTGCCAGGGCTTCCGCCGGCCGGTCCAGTGGATGATCACTCCCTCACCCTTGTCGTCTTCCCCACCTCCGAATTCGTTGTACACCGGAGGCAGGAACAGATTGGTGCCGTCAAAGGTCAGATTCAGCACGTCCTGGCTCTGGCCCAGGAACCGTTCCCGGGGTTCCTTCTGGAAGGAAAAGGCTTTTTCCGTAATCCCCTGCTTTTCCCATTCCGGGATATTGATCACCATGATGCCGTCGTTGAAATACTTTCCATTCTTCAGCTTCAGATAGCCGCCCCGATAGGCCGCATCTTTCGGCCGTTCAGAAACAGCCCCCATAGCCTTGCCCTCCATGGAAAGACCGAACAGATCCTCCAGGGAACGGATCACCATGGTATCCGCATCCAGATACAGGAACCGGTCCGTTTCCCCCTTCAGCACCTTGGCCATATAGAGCCGGCCGTAGGTGATCCGGGAGAACCGGGCCACTTTTACATGGAAATCCTGGAAGGGTGCCATATCCAGTTCATACAGGGTGCACCGGCAGTGCCATTTCTCTGCCAGCTGCCGGACTTTGTCCCCATTTTCCCGGCTGTAGCCGTCGGTGAACAAGTGGAACACAAAAGGATGGTCCGGATTGTTTTCCAGCACCGAAACCATGGAAGCTCCCATGATCTGGAAAAAAGGATCATTCACATTGTACGCCACATGCCAGGGTTCCCCGGAATGGGGATCCAGAAAATCGAAGGTTTCCTGCTTCCGAATAAAATTCTCCAGGGCAAAAAAGCCCGGTTCAAATGTTTTCATGCTGTCTCCTGAAATAATGTCTCTATGGCCGCTTCCGCCATGGGAACGGTCACTGCATCCACACAGTCGGATTTGGGACACCGTCTGGGACCGATGCAGATATGTTTGCCAGAACAGGGCAGATGCCCGCTGACCCCTACACAATGTTTCCCCGGTGCCCGATAAATCACCGGGGAATTGAAGGTAAAGAGAGTGACCACCGGACAGCCGGCTACCGCTCCAATATGGGCGGTTCCGGTATCCAGGGTCAGCAGCAGGTCCATATGGGCCAGAAGAGCCGTCAGTTCCAGAAAGCTGGTTTTCCCGATCAGATCCACCACTGCCTCCCGGTGTTTCATTTCCTGAAGGATGGCATTTCCCCGTTCTCGGTGGGCAGGAATGCCCGTCAGGTACAGGGTAGCTCCATAAGTTTCTGCCAGCCAGTCACAAACCTGGCTGAACTTTTCCGCCGGCCAGTCCTTGGTTCGGGAGGTCGTCTGGATGCACAAGGCAATCTTCTTCCCGACGGCCGGCGCTTTCTGCAGCAGCTTCTGTGCCCATCGTTCCTGTTCCGCCGCCATGGGTTTCAGCTGGGGCGGCACGAACTCCTGGGAAGGATCTCCGAAAAAGCCCCGCATCATCTGCTGAAAGCTGGCCGCCATGGAATGTTCCTGATAGGACCAGCCTGCAGGCAGTTCCAGATCCCGGGTATAGAACCATTTTTCCCATCCCAGTTTCCAGCCCAGTGCCTGTTCCATGCTGATCCGTTCCGGAATCCGGGCAAACCATTTCATCAGGGTTACCCGTTCCCGGGGGTCCAGGGAAATCCCCAGGTCAAAATGACGCTGGGACAGCTGCCGCCCGATCCGCCACACATCCCCACACCCGCCTCCGCTGGCATAACGGTAAGGGATCACTTCATCCACACCCTCCAGCAGTTCTGCCACAAAGGCCAGGTCGGCGCTGCAGAGATACGTGATCCGGGCCTCCGGACAATGCTTCCGGAGCACCGGAAACACGGAAGCAGTCATGATCATATCTCCCATATGCATGATACCATCAACAAAAATATTTTTATAGGTCATTTCTCACTATTGTCGTAATACAATTCTTTAATATGCCGACCAATCCGACGTTTATAGAATTTCATTTTTTCCTGTATAGTAAAATGATCGAACCAAGATTTTACAATTCGTTTTTTTAAGAAACTGACGTTACTCCTGTCTACAGCTCTTCTATCAGAAATTTTATCAATAATAGAATCATCATTAAGCACCTTGTCCAGCAGTATAACAGGTTTATCCAAGCAATACAAATCCACAAATCCCATACGTTGATAAATCCCCCACGCATCCATTTCAATCTTAACCGGAGTCTGCGCTCTCAGCAGATTTATAGCAGCCTGACGATTCAACACATATGCATAGGCTCCGGATCCTGCAAGACATCTCATAATAGAAATATCTCTGCCAATCGTCAGTAATTTTTTTTTATGACCTCGAATTGGATAAAGCAACAAAACAGAAGGTATCGTCTGTTCTGCCATAAACTGATAAATTTTGGGTTGTACAGCAATAAATTCTTTTGTCAGACAAGTATCATCTTCAAAAATAAAAGCACATTTTTCTTCTGTTTCCAATAATCTTCTATAAGTTCCTAAATGAGATAACGCACATCCAATCTCACCCTTTGTCAACAGGCCTTCATCATCGGTCAATTGTTTCAGCTGTTCCTCCGAAAGCTGGTTTCCCATGATAGCTTGAAAAAAATTCGGTACGATTCCCCGTTGTTTAAAATGTTCTATGATTTTATTCCGTCTTTCAGTGGCTTGTTCTGCGCTGATGACATAATGAAAAAAATCCATCATTGACGAAAACCTTCCTTCCAGGATTTTATACTGGACGCCAAAAAAATTCCCCACATGGCGAAATAAATTCTCATGGTTGACTTGGAATACAATGTATTGTCAACCATTCCATGGATAAAATCAGCCAGACAAAGCCACAATACCGCATAAGCAATATAATTCTCAGGTTCTTTTTGAAGCATCCCCAAAAGCAGCATTATGGTTCCGACAGCAAAGCAAAAATATCCAACTCCCCCCAGTAATCCAGCAGTAGATAAAAAAGTCATAAAATTATTGTGAGGTACGGGCAAATCCGGTTCCTTTGCTTCCGGCAAAATATATTTTGCCTTGTAAATTTTACTCCATTGTCCAAATCCCACACCGATAACAGGATGATCAAGCCACATGGAATACGATGATTTCCACAGCAGCACCCGTTCGCCATCATACTTGCGACGGGCTAAATTCACAGTGCCAAATGCTGTACAGATTCCCATACTGGTAAGGAACAACAAAAATATGGCTATCTGTTTTTTTGCACTCCATTTTCGTTTTATGATCCAATGATACACAATAACAATAGCCATTCCTGCAAAAACCCCTGCAATACCTCCTCTGGAACGAGTCATCCACAAAGCAACAATACTACAGGCAAAAGGTATAATTCCAAGCCACTCCCATTTTGCAGTTTTTTCCCCTTTCCAAGTGTCCCAAAGAAGCCAGCCCTGAAAAGGAAGAAGACATTCCAGAGCCAGTGCGAAATTATTGGGATTGGGAAAAGGCCCTTGGAGCCGGGCAGGGAAATTTTGGAGAACATGCTGATAAAAAGCAACCCCGCATAAAACAAGAGACCCACCCCAAAGGCCCCACTGCGCATATGCCCTGATGGGCTTCTCCTTGTACTGGAGAGCCATCACCAAAACCCAAAAAGGAATCGTATAGAAAATAAAATTCATTGCACTTTTTATGACGACAGTCTTTCCCGACGCTACCGCCGCCAGAAAAATAAGCCCCATAAATAAGCCATAACACAAAAGCCATACTTTGTGGACCGGTATTGCGATTTTTTTCTTCCGTTTCCAATAAATCAACATTACAACAACAACCAATCCCAGACTGATGCTGTACCCTGCATTCCATTTTGTACTGCACAGAAAGAACAGATACAGATTGGTAGCTGCCATCAGCAGCCACTGCAGCCGATTGTCCGAAATCATTCTTTCAATTCTCCCCCAACTTCCCTAGAACAGTTTCTTCCACAATTCAGCCAGCTTCAGCCGCAGTTCCTGACGGGTTACGGATTTTCCCCTCATATCCTTTCCCGGCTGGGGCATTTTTGCCCCGGCAAAGGCTGTGCTGGCCAGGTAGGTATAGTATTTTTCGTTGAAATGGCCCTTGGGCGGAAACTCCCAGGGCTTGTACCGGCCGGCCCAGTGGAACACCCCCGGCCGTTCCAGGGCCTCCAGGGCCAGGTTCCGCCAGCGGGATTTTTTCAGCACTTTCACCGGCAGGGTGAACACCGGCGGAATCACATTCCACCGGAGGGGCAGGGGCTTCCAGTTGTCCCGGAACACCTTGTTCAGCCCGTCCTGATCATGATGGCGGAAGTTCCCCTCTTCCACACACCGGATCACCTGGGGCCCATACTGGTTTTCCCGCCAGGCCTTCAGATCCATTACCATCACCCCGGAATTGAAGTACAGCTCCCCCTCTTCAATTCCCAGGGTTTCCTCTTTCTGCCGGCGCATCCGGGAGGAAGCCAGGATGCCCAGATCGGGCACCGCCCCCAAAGGTTTCCCTTCCAGGTCCATCTCCCACAGTTCCTGGATGTCGTCCAGCACCACCAGGTCCGTATCCAAATAAATCACACGGTTTACGTTTTCCGGTACCAGTTCCGGGATCAGCAGCCGGAGATAGGCCGCCCGGTTCACATGGCCGCTGGTATGGGCCTGGATTTCCTTCTGGGCAGTGGGAACAAAGGTGATGGTTCCCCTGCTCTTTGTCACCGTGGCGGCAATCCCTGCCTGTTTTTCTTCGCTGATCCCATCCTCGAAATAGTAAAAATGGATGGGGACCATTCCCCGGTGGTTGGCCAGGATGGAAGCACAGGCTACAGCCCCATGCTGGGCATAATTGTCATCAGAAGCCAGTACAATGGAAATTTCGTCCATTTCTGTCACCTCTTTTGCTTGATTTATGTCTTGTCACTTTTTCCTGCAAAGTTCCGCCAATTTCATGTATTTCATGGCTGTGTAGATGCCGTGCTGGAGGGTGGCCACAAACCCCATGCTCCCTTCCAGGAAGCCCCCTTCCAGCACATAGGCTTTCACCATTCCCATCAGAGCGTGGCCGGCAGCGGTCCCTGCGGTGGCCTTTTTTCCCCGGCCATAGGCTTCTTCCGCCCACAGGGTGGTATAATGCCCGGCCTTGTTCCACCACTGGGCAAAGGTGTCGTAGGTATAATGCTCCAGAGGTTCTTTCAATTCTGTCACCGGCAGGGGACATTCCGGCCGCTCGTGGACTTTCCCCACCCAGCAGACATTTTCCCGGGGAAACAGCCGCTTCACCCGGTCCGGACTAAAGGCTCCATGGTGGAATTCATGACCGAAGGCGATGTTGATCCGCCGGAACCCATACTGATGGTCGAGGCTGCCGGCTTTGATGGCGTTGATTTTTTCCGCCAGGGCCGGAGTCAGCCGCTCGTCTGCATCCAGGTACAGGATCCAGTCTCCTGCAGCCTGGGCCAGGGCAAAATTCCGCTGGGCGGCAAAATCCTCGTCCCATTCCCGGAAAGCAATGTCCGCCCCGGCTTCCCGGGCCAGGGCCACCGTATGGTCCGTACTCCCGGAATCCACCACCAGCAGCTGATCGGCACAGGACCGGGCAGAATCCAGGGCCGCCAGGATATGTTTTTCCTCGTTTTTCGTCAGGATAACTACCGTACAGGTTCCCATGATGAATCTCCTTTTCTCATTCAACCTTTAGTCTACCGTAAAGGGGGAGGAAAGGCAAGACGGCAAGGGGGATTTTGTAAAAATCCACCCTTTCAGCAGTCAATGGTCAGCGTCTTCTGGAAACCGGCTTGCTGCCGGCTCTGAATAAAAACAAGGGCCGTTGCAGTCAGCAACAGCCCCTTCATTTCGTTATGGAGCGGAAAACGAGATTCGAACTCGCGACCCCCACCTTGGCAAGGTGATGCTCTACCACTGAGCTACTTCCGCAAATGGATTACTTGTATAGTATATTACAGTATTTAGCTTATGTCAAGGGAAAGAACCTTTTTGCGGGCCGCCCGGCGTGCGGCCCCTACGGTACCGTGTAAGTCGACGACCCGGCTGACCAGGGCCGGCGGGCCGCCCGGCGTGCGCCCTGCGGTACCGTGTAAGTCGGCAGGAATCCCTTGGAGCTGATTTTCACTGTTTCATTCCGTTGCAGTACCGTTCCAGTTCTTCCAGATCCCTGATGAACGGAACTCTTTCCACCCATTCTTTCCACACAAACCCTTCTTCCGCCATCCGGTCCAGGAGGGCCTTCATGGGCTGCCAGTAGCCTTCGTAGTCCAAAAAGGCAAAAGGTTTGGGCACCATGTCCAATTTGTTCAGGCTCATGATTTCGCTGATTTCTTCCAGGGTCCCGATGCCGCCCGGGAAGGCCAGGAACAGGTCCCCCAGTTCCAGCATCTTCTTTTTTCGCTGGGCCATGTTTTCGGTGACGATCAGTTCTGTCAGTCCCTGATGCTGGAGTTCTTTTTCCATAAAGAACCGGGGTTCCACCCCGATCACCCGTCCGCCCTGCTCCAGAGCGCCGTCGGCCAGTTTCCCCATAAGTCCGGTACGGCTGCCTCCGTAGATCAAAGTATGGCCATGACCGGCAATCCATTGTCCCAGTTCATACGCATAACGGGCATATTCCGGACGGTTCCCCGGATTGGCTCCCAGATAAACAGTGATGTTCATTTCCTCTCCTTTTCATAAAAAAGGAGCTGCTCCATGCAGCTCCTATCCTTCAGCCATCGGCCATTGACAATTGACCATTGACAATCAATTCTCAGAAATCCCCCAGTACAAGCTGAGAAATATTCTTGCTGTGGTCGCTGACCCGTTTCATGTTGATCAGCAGTTCCAGCATCACAAAACCGGTTTCCGGGGTGCAGACCCCTTCGTTCAGCCGTTCCACATGGCTCTTCCGCATGGCTTTCTGTTTCAGCTTCACCTGATGGGAGAAATCCAGGGATTCCCGGGCCAGATCTTTGTCATTGGTTTCCAGGGCCTTGATGGCCTTGGTGGCAGCGGCTACCACCAGCACTTCCAGCTCCTTCATTTCCCGGTTGGCTTCCGGTGAGAAGGTGGTTCCGTCTTCTCTCATGTTCCGGACCCGTTTGGCGATGATTTCCGCATGATCCCCGATCCGTTCAATATCGTTGCAGGCATGGATCAGACCGGTGTGCAGGTTGGACATTTCCTTGGTCATGTTCTTTTCGCTCATCTTGGTGAGATACACGGTAATGGCCTCTTCCAGGCTGTCGATGACCGGTTCATGTTCCAGAACGAATTCCACGTCCTTTTTATTGTAGTTATCCACACAGGTAAAGGATTTCCGGATATTTTCCAGAGCCAGGTCCCCCATCCGGACCACTTCCTTAGTAGCCAGTCCCAGAGCGACCGCCGGAGTGTTCAGCACGTTCTTGTCCAGATACTTGGGCTGATAGGAAATATCATTGTCTTCCCCAGGCATGATCTTTTTGATGAACCGGGTGAAATATGGTGCCAGAGGCAGGAAAATACAGGTGTTCACCACGTTGAAGGTAGTGTGGGCGTTGGCGATCTGTCGGCCGATATTCCCAGCCGGAGAAATATCCTTTACAAAAGAAATGAAGAAGGGCAGCAGAAGCAGAGCAATGATACTGCCGCACAGATTGAACATGACATGGGAACAGGCTACCCGCTTGGCGTTGAGACCGCTTTGGAGGGTGGCGATGACAGCGGTGATACAGGTACCGATGTTATCACCCAGGATTACGGGAATGGCCCCTTCCAGAGGGATCAGTCCCTGGCTGGCCATAGCCATCAGGATACCGATGGTTGCGGAGGAGGACTGGATTACCAGGGTCATGCCCAGACCGGTAAGGAGCCCCATAATGGGATGGGTGGAGAATCTTCCCAGGATATCCACGATCCGGGGATCCTGGCGCAGGGGAATGACGGAATTGCTCATCATGCTCATGCCCAGCATCAGGATACCAAAGCCCAGGAGCACGGAACCCAGGTTCTTCAGGGTCCGTTTTTTGCAGATGATCTGCATCACAAAGCCAATGGCAATGATCAGGGTGATGTAGTCGGTCAGATTGAAGGCAATGAGCTGTGCGGTCATGGTGGTCCCGATGTTGGCCCCCATGACGATGCCGAAGGCCTGTTCCAGGTTCATCAGTCCTGCGTTGACCAGCCCCACGGTCATAACCGTGGTGGCACTGGAAGACTGGAGTACTGCCGTAACCCCGGCCCCCAGAGCCACCCCGTAGATGGTCTTCTTTGTCAGCTGCCCCAGGATTTTCTGGAGCTTGGCCCCAGCCGCCTGCTGCAGGCCGTCGCCCATCAGCTGCATACCGTACAGGAAAAGAGAAATGCCGCCTAAAAACAAGAATAGCTGAACCAAAATAATCTCCTCCGCAGTTTGCGTTTTCAATTGTACTTATAGATTGGTGGAATAGCGATATGACTAAATTTTACCACATATCTCCTGTTTACACCAGTTCATAATGGAAATATGCAACATTCTGAACATTATTAAAAAAAATCTCCTGTCACTTTCGTGACAGGAGATTTTGAAGAATCGAGACTTATTCAGCGTCCAGTTTTACATAGCCGGCCAGACGTTCTTCAGCGTCTTTCTTGGTCTTGGCATACAGATCTTCTGCAATGTCAGGGAACCCTTTGGCCAGGGATGCATACCGTACTTCGCCCTTCAGGAAGTTTTCGAATTCATCGAAGTTCGGAGTCTTGGTGCTGTCCAAGAAGAAGGACTTCTTGCCTTCAGCCTTCAGAGTCGGGTTGTACCGGAAGCAGCTCCAGTAACCGCAGTCAACAGCAGCCTTGGCTTCCAGGAAGGAGTGGTTCATGCCTCTCTTGATGCCGTGGTTGATGCAGGGGCTGTAGCAGATGATCAGGGAAGGACCATGGTAAGCTTCAGCTTCCCGGATGGCCTTCAGAGCCTGGTTCTTGTCAGCGCCCAGGTTGATCTGAGCTACGTATACATAGCCATAGGTCATGGCCATCATGCCCAGATCCTTCTTCTTGGTCCGTTTACCGGAAGCGGCAAACTGAGCAACAGCAGCTTCAGGAGTGGACTTGGAGGACTGTCCGCCGGTGTTGGAGTAAACTTCGGTATCGAATACCATTACGTTTACATCGTCGCCGGATGCCAGTACATGGTCCAGTCCGCCGTAACCGATATCATAGGACCAGCCGTCGCCGCCGAAGATCCACTGAGAACGTTTCACGAAGAACTGTTTGTTTTCGTACAGAGCTTCCAGTTCCGGTTTGCCGGCTTTTTCAGCTTCCAGCAGTTCAACCAGTTTTTCAGCACGGGCACGAGAGCCTTCGCCTTCGTCCTTGTTGGCAATCCAGTCTTCCATGGCAGCCTTCAGGTCAGCGGAAGCAACAGCTTCAGCAGCCTTCATTTCGTCAACCAGACGATCCCGGACAGCCTTTACGCCCAGGTACATACCCAGACCGTATTCAGCGTTGTCTTCGAACAGGGAGTTGGCCCAGGCAGGACCATGGCCCTTGTGGTTGGTGGTGTAAGGCATGGAAGGAGCAGCAGCAGCCCAAATGGAGGAGCAGCCGGTAGCGTTGGCGATCATCATGCGGTCACCAACCAGCTGGGTAACCAGTTTGGCATACGGGGTTTCGCCGCAGCCAGCGCAGGCACCGGAGAATTCCAGCAGGGGCTGTTCGAACTGAGAGCCCTTTACAGTAGCAGTGGTCATCGGGTTGGCTTTCGGAGCAACCTTGTTCACCACATAATCCCAGATAGGAGCGCGGCCTTCCTGAGTAGCGAAAGGTTTCATGGCCAGAGCCTTGTTGCCTTTCATGCCCGGGCAGGCATCCACGCAGTTGGAGCAACCCTGGCAGTCCATGGGGCTCACGGTGATGCAGAAGTTCAGGCCTTTTGCACCCAGAGCCGGTTTGGTCTTCAGGCCTTCCGGAGCGTTCTTCACTTCTTCGTCAGTCAGCAGGAACGGACGGATGGCAGCGTGCGGGCACATGATGGCGCACTGGTTGCACTGGATGCAGTTTTCAATGTTCCATTCAGGAACGTTGATGGCAATACCGCGTTTTTCATAAGCAGCAGTACCGGAGGGGAAGGTACCATCGGCCTGGCCCATCAGAGCGCTGACCGGCAGCTTGTCGCCTTCCTGTTCGTTCATGGGGATCATGATGTTGTCAACGAAGGCGTTGCCAGTCTTCTTGTACAGGTCTTCGTCTTTTGCATCAGCCCATGCAGCGGGGATTTCCACTTTGTTGATGGCATTGACACCCTGATCAACAGCGGCATTGTTCATGTCAACGACCTTCTGGCCTTTCTTGCCATAGGAAGTAACAATGGATTCCTTCAGATACTTCACAGCATCATCCACAGGGATTACGCCGGTCAGTTTGAAGAATGCAGCCTGCATGATCATGTTGATACGGCCGCCCAGACCGATTTCAGAAGCGATCTTCACAGCGTCAATGGTGTAGAACTGAATGTCGTTGGTTGCCAGGTAGCGTTTCAGCTGGCCAGGCAGTTCCTTGTCCAGTTCTTCAGCGTTCCAGGGGCAGTTCAGCAGGAACACGCCGCCTTTTTTCAGGCCGGAGGCTACGTTGTAACGATGTACATAAGAAGGATTGTGTACAGCAACATAGTCAGCGAAGTTGATCAGGAACGGCATATGGATCGGAGTATGACCGAAACGCAGGTGGGATACGGTGATACCGCCGGACTTCTTGGAGTCGTAAGCGAAGTAGCCCTGTGCGTACATGTCGGTCTTGTCGCCGATGATCTTGATGGCGCTCTTGTTGGCACCAACGGTACCATCGGAACCCAGGCCCCAGAACTTGCAGGAGATGGTGCCTTTCGGGGTGATGTCCAGGGTCTTTTCCTTCGGCAGGGAGGTGTTGGTCACATCATCCACAATGCCTACGGTGAAGTGGTCTTTGGGTTCAGCAGCCTTCAGGTTGTCGAACACAGCCAGAGCATCGCCAGGATAGAATTCCTTGGAACCCATGCCGTAACGGCCGCCGATGATCAGAGGACGGTCAGCCTTGTTGTAGTAGATGTCCCGGACATCCAGGTACAGAGGTTCGCCGTTGGAGCCAGCTTCCTTGGTCCGGTCCAGAACAGCAATCCGTTTTACGGTTGCAGGCATGGCCTGGAAGAAATGTTTGGCGGAGAACGGACGATACAGATGTACGTTCAGCACGCCGACTTTTTCGCCCTGAGCGTTCAGGATCTTGGCAACTTCTTCCACGGTCTGAGCGCCGGAGCCCATGATTACTACAACGTTTTCAGCATCGGGAGCACCGGTGTAGTTGAACAGCTTGTAGTCACGGCCGGTCAGCTTGCTGATCTTGTTCATGTAATCTTCTACGATTTCCGGCAGGGCTTCGTAGTATTTGTTTACAGCTTCACGGGTCTGGAAGTAGATATCCGGGTTTTGGTTGGTACCACGGATTACAGGATGATCCGGGTTCAGCGCATTTTCACGGAATTTCTTCAGTTCATCGTAGTCAACCAGTTTTTTCAGTTCATCATAGTCCAGCAGTTCGATCTTCTGGATTTCGTGAGAAGTACGGAACCCATCGAAGAAGTTCAGGAAAGGCACATGGCCTTTGATGGCGGACAGGTGAGCAACTGCGGTCAGGTCCATAACTTCCTGAACGCCGCTTTCTGCCAGCATGGCAAAGCCGGTCTGACGGCAGGCCATAACGTCACTGTGGTCACCGAAGATGTTCAGAGAGCTGGTAGCCAAAGCTCTGGCTGCAACGTCGAATACGGCGGGCAGCAGTTCGCCAGCGATTTTGTACATGTTCGGGATCATCAGCAGCAACCCCTGGGATGCGGTGTAGGTCGTGGTCAGAGCACCGGAAGCCAGAGAGCCGTGCACAGCACCGGCAGCACCTGCTTCAGACTGCATTTCCATGATCTGTACCGGGCGATCGAAAATGTTCTTCTTGCCATGAGAAGCCCATTCATCACTTGCTTCTGCCATAGGAGAAGAAGGAGTGATCGGGTAGATCGCTGCAACTTCCGTAAACGCATAAGAAGCATATGCGGCCGCGGTGTTGCCATCCATTGTCTTCATTTTTTTCATTTAAATAGCCCCTCTTTCTAAGAGATACTGACTACGATAGTAAGACTTCCATAGTCCCCCTAGTCGCCTATAATTATATATCAAAATGAACAGAATCTCAAATAAATTTTTTCTTATTTGTAGACAATTTATTGCGAATTGTCTAACTACTCAGAAGGTGGCAATTTGAATTTTTCCTGTTGCATTCTTTTCCATTTTTTGTTAAAGTTGAAGCATCACTAGGGGCGCTATCGCTGAGAGACCTGACGGTCGACCCTTTGAACCTGATGCGGTTAATACCGCCGAAGGAAAGTGGTGAGGCTGTTTTGTCGGGCCGCTTTCCTTTTATGTCAGGAAAGCGGCCCTTTTTGTATCCATGAAGGAGGATTTGTTTTATGCTGACCCAAAGACAAGCTGCGCTGCAGGGTAAAATCACTGACCAGATGGCGGAAGTGGCCCGCCAGGAAGGAGTCACCCCGGAATTCATCCGGGACGGAGTGGCCAAAGGCACCATCTGCATCCCTGCCAACATCAACCACAAGAACCTGGTTCCCCGGGGTGTGGGCGAAGGCCTTTCCACCAAGGTGAACGCCAACATCGGGACTTCTTCCGCTTTTCCGGATCCCGCTCCGGAACTGGACAAACTGAAAGCAGCCATCGACGCCGGAGCTGATGCGGTGATGGATCTGTCCACCGGCAACAACATCGACGCCTCCCGGAAGGCCATCATTGAACATTCCACCGTCATGGTGGGCACCGTACCCATTTATCAGGCCACGGTCCAGGCCATCAAGGCCCATGGCAAAGTGACGGAAATGGACAAGAACGACATTTTCACCGTAGTGGAACAGCAGGCCAAGGACGGGGCTGACTTCATGACCATGCACTGCGGCCTCACCCGCCAATGCCTCCACAACCTGATCAACGAAGGCCGGGAAATGGACATTGTCAGCCGGGGCGGCTCTTTCCTGTCCGGCTGGATGCTCCACAACGAGAAGGAAAATCCCTTCTACGAATTCTACGATGAAATCCTGGACATCTGCGCCAAATATGATGTAACCATCAGCCTGGGCGACGGCTGCCGGCCCGGCTGCCTGGCAGACGCCACCGACCGGACCCAGATCCAGGAACTGCTGAACCTGGGCGAACTGACCCAGCGTGCCTGGGCCAAAGGGGTACAGGTGATGGTGGAAGGCCCGGGACATGTTCCCTACAACCAGATCGCCACCAACATGCAGCTCCAGAAACGGATCTGCCACGGTGCTCCCTTCTATGTGCTGGGGCCCCTGGTCACCGATATCGCTCCCGGCTACGACCACATCACTTCCGCCATCGGCGGTACCCTGGCCGCCTTTACCGGCGCCAACTTCCTGTGCTATGTGACTCCGGCCGAACACCTGGGCCTGCCGGACATCAACGACGTCCGGGAAGGGGTGGTAGCCGCCCGGATTGCCGGCCATGCCGCCGACGTGGCCAAAGGCCTGCCCTCTGCGGTAGCCCAGGACCTGGCCATGGCCAAAGCCAGGAAAGTCCTGGATTGGGACAAACAACTGAGCCTGGCCATCGATCCGGAAAAAGCCAGAGCCATCCGGTCTGCCAAGAACAAGAGCAGCGAAGAATACTGCTCCATGTGCGGAGACTACTGCGCCGTGAAGATCATGAACGAATACATGGACGAAGTCAAGGCGAAGAAGAGCAAATAAAAAACAGGGGCCTGGATGGCCCCTGTTTTTTTATGTCAATGGTCAATTGTCAATGGCTGAAGGAAAGGATTCGTTGGATATGCAAAAAACGAGGGTATTGCACAGAATGTGCAACACCCTCGTTTGAGGTTTCCATGATCCGGAACGGAAAATTACCGTTTGGAGAACTGGGAAGCCTTTCTTGCTTTTTTCAGACCGTACTTGCGGCGTTCCTTTTCCCGAGGATCGCGGGTCAGGAGACCGGCTTTCTTCAGCAGAGGACGGAAATCAGCGTCAACTTTCAGCAGGGCGCGGGCAATACCATGACGGATTGCGCCAGCCTGGCCGGAGATGCCGCCGCCAACAACGTTGGCCAGTACATCATATTTGCCCAGGGTTTCGGTGGTGTCCAGCGGCTGCCGAACAACCAGTTCCAGGGTCTTCAGGCCGAAGTATTCACTCAGTTCACGGCCGTTTACAACGATTTTGCCTTCGCCCGGAACAAGGCGAACACGGGCAACGGAGCTTTTGCGGCTGCCAGTTGCATCATACGTAACTTTTGCCATTTTCTAGTTCTCCTCTCCTCTTAGCGAATATCGATGGTCAGAACTTCAGGCTTTTGTGCAGCATGAGGATGTTCAGAACCAGCGTATACATGCAGTTTCTTGATGATCTGATTGCCCAGACGGTTGTGGGGAACCATACCCCGAACAGCCAGTTCCACCATTCTTACAGGGTTGTTCTTCAGCATATCCCCTGCTTTGGTGTATTTGTCGCCGCCCAGATACCCGGAATGACGGAAGTAAACCTTCTGCACCAGTTTTTTGCCGGTCAGTTTCACCTGAGCAGCGTTGATGATGATCACGTGATCACCGGTATCCATATGCGGGGTAAAAGTCGGTTTATTTTTACCGCGGAGCACTTTGGCAACTTCTGCAGCCAGACGGCCCAGAGTCTTGTCAGCGGCATCCACTACATACCATTTGCGTTCAATGGTAGCCGGGGTGGCCATGTATGTTTTCATCCTTATTCCTCCTAATAAAAACTCAATCTTGAACTGTATCCAGTGATGAGTCTTTGGGTACGGGCCGGGGCTAACGGCGCATGCTCAAAGTGATACCGTAATATTGTACAGTATATTACAGCTAATGTCAACTTCTTTTCTTTTCTCTGGCCAGGAAGTTGTACAGGGCGCCGATCAGCCCTGCATCATTGCCCAGGCCCGCAAAGGCCACGGTGGTCTTGTCCAGTACCACCGGCAGCAGTTCCTTTTTCAGGCTGTCCTGGAGCATGGGTTCCAGCAGGTCCTGCTGGGCCATGATGCCGCCCCCCAGGATTACCCGCTGGGGATTCATCATGTAGCAGATGGCCGCAATGCCTGTGGCCCACTGGTGGACGGTTTCCCGGAGCAGCCTGTGAAGAGGTTTGTCCCCGTGGCGGACCATTTCACAGAGGATCTTTCCGTTGAGGGTTTCCGGATCCACTCCTTTCAGCCGGGCGGCTTTCTGGACCAGGGCAGTGACGGAAGCGGCGTCCTCCCAGTGGTTCCGGCCACCCAGTTTGGCCTGTCCCACTTCCCCGGCAGTGAAGGAATTCCCGGGCCAGAGTTTGCCGTCCAGTACAAAGGCGCCCCCGATGCCGGTGCCGATGGTGATGCAGAACAGGCTTTTGGCTCCCCGGCCGTTCCCCAGCCAGTATTCCCCCAGGGCTGCAGAGTTCACGTCATTTTCCACCCGGCAGGGCAGCTGGAGCTTCCGGGATACCAGTTGGACCAGATTGGTGCCGGTGAGACCGGGAAAATGCGGAGCCGCATGGAGCACTTCCCCGGTCTGGGGATTGATCATGCCAGCCATGGAAATGGCGGCCCCCTGGATCTTGAAGTATTTCTGGTAGGAGCCGATCAGCCCCAGCACCTGGTCCAGGAAGGCGTCCACTCCGTCTTTGGCAATAACATTGGGGAGACTGTCCTTGTTGAACAGTCTCCCTCTGCTGTCTGCCAGGCCGTATTTGATAGCGGTGCCCCCAATATCCAGGCAGATGTATTTATCCATGGGTTCAGCCCTGTGTCTTGATGAAGGCGATGGCTTTTTCCAGCCGTTCCAGGGTCTTTTCCCGGCCCAGGAGCACCATCACGTCGAACATGCCCGGGCTGAAGGTCCGGCCGGTCAGGGCCAGACGGGTGGGATGGATCACTTTGCCCAGGGACAGGCCCAGTTCTTCCGCCAGCTTGTTGTAGCATTCCTCCGTAGTCTTCAGATCGAACACCGGCAGGGCTGCCAGGGCATCATGGGCTTTCTGGAGCAGGTCAGCGGCTTCCGGCTTGAAGGACTTGGCCACGCCTTTGGGATCGTAGCTGTCAAAATCCTTGAAGAAATAGCTGGCACCATCCGCCAGTTCTTCCAGGGTCTTTACCCGCACCCGGACCACATCCACCAGGTGGTCGAAGTATTCCTGATGAGCCGGCAGATAGCTGTCATCGATGAGTCCGGCTTTCTTGAAGAAAGGCACGGCGGCATCGGCGATTTTCCGCAGAGGCAGGTCGGACAGATACTGTCCGTTGAGCCAGGTGAGCTTTTTCACATCGTATACGGCAGCCTTTTTGGACATTTTGCTGAAGTCAAAAGCTTTCACCGTGTCTTCCAAGGTGAAGATTTCCTGGTCATTGCCGGGTGCCCAGCCCAGCAGGGTCAAGTAGTTGATAATGGCTTCCGGCAGGTACCCTTTGTCCCGGAATTCTTCCACAGAGGTGGCTCCATGCCGTTTGCTCAGTTTGCTCCGGTCCGGTGCCAGGATCATGGGCATATGGCCGAATTCCGGTGCTTTCCAGCCCAGGGCATCGTAGATCACCAGCTGTTTCGGGGTATTGGTCAGGTGTTCTTCCGCCCGGAGCACATGGGTCATGCCCATGAGATGGTCGTCCACCACTACGGCAAAGTTGTAGGTGGGGATCCCGTTGGTCTTCATAATGACGAAATCATCGAACTGGTTCCAGTTGAAGGTCACGTCCCCGTGGATCATGTCATGGACGGTGATGGTGCCTTCTTTGGGCAGTTTGATCCGGATGGAATGGGCTTCTCCCGCTTCCACCCGTTTCTTGGCTTCCGCCGGATCCAGGTCCCGGCAGGTGCCTGCATAATGGAAAGGCTGCTTTTTCTTCCGCTGTTCTTCCCGCTGGGCTTCCAGATCGGCGGCGGAGCAGAAGCAGTAGTAGGCCTTGCCCTCATCCACCAGCTGCTGGCAGTATTTCCGGTACAGGTCCAGCCGTTCAGACTGGTAGTAGGGGCCATGGTCCCCGCCCACTTCCGGTCCTTCATCCCAGTCCAGGCCCAGCCATTTCAGGCTGGTAATGATCTGGGAGACGGAATCTTCCTTCAGCCGGTCCCGGTCGGTATCTTCGATCCGCAGGACCATCTTCCCCCCCTGGCTCCGGGCAAACAGCCAGTTGAACAGAGCCGTCCGGGCCCCGCCGATGTGCAGATACCCAGTGGGACTGGGAGCAAAACGTACACGTACTTCACTCATGGTTAGCACCTCTCCATTTCAATGATTGATTATTTTTCTTTGGGTTTCTGTTTCCGGGACGCTTCCGCATATTTGGTTCCCCGTTTGTTGGGACCTACAGCGCTTTTGCCCCGTTTGGGCACCCGTTTCTTCTTGGGACGCACCGGCTTCACCGTCCGGCGGACCTTCTCCCCGGCCAGATTCTGCCGTTCCAGGGTGATGTTCAGCTTCTTCTCCAGGTTCTGGAGCCAGCGGGTCTCATCCGCCGTATAGAAGGTGATGGCCGTGCCTTCGCTGCCGGCCCGGCCCGTCCGTCCGATCCGGTGGACATACCAGTCCGGATCGTGGGGAATGTCGTAGTTCACCACCTGGGTGATACCTTCCACATCCAGGCCCCGGGCGGCAATGTCGCTGGCCACCAGGATCTGGAGCTTGGCCTTCCGGAAGTTTTCCATCACCTGGCGCCGCTTGGTCTGGGACATGTCCCCGTGGAGCACATCCACATTGAAACCTTCCCCATAGAGCCAGTCGCTGAGTTCGATGGCCCGTTCCTTGCTGCAGCAGAACACCAGCATCAGGAAGGGGTTGTACCGGCGGATCAGGGAAGCCAGGGCCTCTGCCTTGTGGTCTTCGCTGACCTTGATGCAGATCTGATGGATAGTGGAAG
>ENA-ORSI01001064-ORSI01001064.1-human-gut-metagenome-genome-assembly--contig:-NODE-1064-length-25721-cov-4.067833_pt1 | contig 25721 bp, 22 predicted proteins | sample MGYA00242187_ERZ509154 | MGnify/ENA primary metagenome ERZ509154 (study PRJEB26280, sample SAMEA2338627) | human gut metagenome | biome: human gut; feature: human-associated habitat; material: faeces...
CTGCCGCAGGCAGTGCCGCGCCGAGTGCGATCGCGGCAAAAAGAAGCACGGCGATCGACGATGAAATAAACCTTTGCAGTCGTATTTTGTTGTTATTCATTAAAACTTATCCTCCTTTTTCGTTCAAGAATTGTGCGAACGGCCTCCGAAGCAAGAGCAAGCCCGAACGCTCCGGGAACAAAGGGTACGCTTGCGGGTGCGTTCAGCTTCATATCCGGATCCGGAACGGGAATGACGGGTGTTTTCGGCTCTTCAACGGAATAAACAACTTTGAGTTTTTTTATACCGCGCTTGCGCAATTCTCTGCGCATAACGCGGGAAAGCGGGTCGATGCTTGTTTCAAAGATATCCGCAATGCGAATTTTGTCCGGCTCAAGTCTGTTGCCCGCACCCATGCTGGAAAGAATCGGAATGCCGCATCGTGACGCTGCCTCAATGAGTGCGATCTTTGCCGTGACATTATCCACGGCGTCGATGATTATATCGGCGTCTGCGGGAATCAGCTCTTCTGCATTTTCACGCGTCACAAAACAGTCAAATGCTTCGGTGATGCAGTCCGAAACATCCGCAATATGAAGACTCATCGCTTCAACTTTTTTCATGCCTACGGTGGATTTTTTTGCACAAATCTGCCTGTTCAGATTGCTCGGCTTGACCTTGGCCGAGTCAAAAATTGCAATTCGGCCGAGGCCGCAGCGAACCAATGCATCAACGCAGTGCCCGCCGACTCCGCCGACTCCGAAAACCGCCGCCTTGGATTCGAGCAGGATGTTTTCTGCATCCTCACCAAGCAGCATTGCCGTTCTGTAAAAAGTTTCTCTCATTCCGAACCCGTATCTCCGAATACCTTTGCATCTCGACTGTTCAGCCGCTTTGGGTTTTTTAGGGCAAATGCACGAGCATTGCCCGCCTGTTAAGCAACATTATATCAAATCGGCACGAATACTGCAAGCTTTTGTCAATGCAGGCGTGTTTTGAAAAAAAGCAGCTTTACCTGTCGCCTCGTTTTATGGTATCATTCTTTCAAAGGATTAAAATTTTGAACAGAAGGAAGGGAAAACATGGCGGCAAGAATAGTGCATCACGCGGCAGCGGAACGGTTATTGAAATGCGTTGAATTTAAAAACCCCGACAGATTTCGCTTCGGCATAATAATGCCCGACTCGGCAGGATGGTCTTCGGAAGAGAGCAAAAAGGCACATTTTTTGAAGTTAATTTGCAGCGGCACAAAAAAGACTTACGATTTAACAGCATTCCGCAGCAGATTCGGACGGAAGGTGATGACAGATGACCTTTATTTGGGCTATTACCTGCATCTTGTTCAGGACCTGCTTTTTCGCGGCTTTATTTACGGGAAATATAATTGGGATCCGCACACCGACGGAAACATAGACAGGCTTCACGATGATTATCGAAAAGCAAATACATACCTGTCAAAAAGACATGGTTTGACTTTCAATATTGTTTTGCCGGAGAATTTGAACGCAGAAGAGCTGATTCATATTGCGGAATTTAAACCGCGGGAGTTCCTTGCGGAAATGTATTCGGATTATAAACAAAACTCCGGAGATTTAACGAAGGCGTCCCCCGCATTCTTTTTTACGGGCGAAATGGCGGATGAATTCATTGAAATTGCAGTTGGCGGCTGCTTAAATGAGCTGAATGCTCTTCAAAAAGGCGTTTCCGCGATTAATGAAACTTTGCTTGCATTTGCATGGTAACATATCGAAAAATGATTATTTTAAAAATGTTGAATACATGCAGCGGCAAAGGCAGATGCTGAACAAAAAAGAACGGAGAAAAAACTGTGGAAGATACGGTGTTTGAAAAAATTTATAAAGTAGTTCGCAAAATTCCGCGAGGCAAAGTTGCAACCTACGGGCAGATCGCTGCTCTTGCGGGCAATCCGCGCTGGGCACGTGTTGTAGGCTATGCCCTGCATGTAAATCCGGATCCCTCCGAAATTCCATGCTATCGCGTTGTGAACAGGCAGGGCAAAGCTTCTGCCGCATTTGCTTTCGGCGGTGAAAACATGCAGATTCAGCTGCTTTCCGCAGACGGGGTTGAGTTTGTTGACGGGCATGTGAACATGGAAAAATATCTCTGGCGGCCTGACGGGGACGAAAAATAAACCGAAGTCTGCGTGCCCGTGAACCGAACGCAGCAGGTGTTCACGGCACACCTTATATTCATACCGTGCCTCCCTTCTGCATAAACCGTTAACGGGAAATCCAAAAACGGGCGCAAAACGCGAAAGGAAGGCAAACATGGAATACAGACGCAGACGAAAGAACACAAGGCGCAGGCGCGGGGGATATCAGGCATATTCCGCCGCCGGCGGACGCGGAGAGAGCGGGGGAGGATTCGGATTGCTGATACTCCTGCTGCTGATGGGCGGTATTATTTATGTTTTATTTGCAACTTCGGTCGGCTCATGGCTTACGGAAAACGTTTTCGGCAGAAAACACGGCGGGAATACGCTCGCAACCACCGAACCCGCGGGGGCAACACCGAGCCTGAGTTTTTCAAACCCGCAAACGCAAAAAATGCATTTTTCGGGGCTGGACATGTATGCGCTGCGGCTCCGCCGGTTTGAATCCGATGCCGAAGCAAGTGCACTCAGTGCCTCCGTGCGTGCACTCGGAGCGGCAGGCTGCATTATCGACAACGGGGACGGAAGCGTTTCGGTTTTTGCCTCGGCATACACAACGGAAGCGGGTGCCGAAAGCGTTCGAAAACGCCTTGTTGAACAGGGGTACAAGGCGGAAATCGTGCCCTTTGCATGCGAACCCGTTGAAATTGAGGTCACGGCAGAAGCGGAGCGCTTGGACGGAATTGCGGAAGCGGTCGGGTTTTCGTTCGGAATAATTAATGATTTAAACAACGAAGTGATAAATTACGACACAGCCGAACGCGGCATTGAATACGGAAAGGCCATCGGGAGCGAATTGCTTGAAAACATCCGAAGCCTGCGTTCCGCATTGAACGGTGTGCACGACGGCAGAGGTGTCATGGATGCGCTGGATGAGTACTATATGCAGCTCACCGCACTTGTAACAGCCTTCAATTCGGCAGAAACGCAAAATCGCGTTGAACTGAGCGGATTGCTGAAAAATTTGCAGATAGGCGCAATTAAAGCCTATACGAATATGCTCAATGCAGTTGCAGACATGTAAAAAAAAGAATAAAACACTCCCCCCGCGGTACGCTGCGGGGGGAGATTTAAATCGTTGATGTATACCTGCAATCGTGTATAATATAACTGAAGTTTTCCCTTGCGAAACCTGTGGATTTATAGTAAAATTCAAATATTTATTAGGGAAATGCGGTGCGGATCTGCTGCAAGCCCAAAAAGGCTTTGATTTGCAAGCTTTTTTTGAAAAATCGGCACTTTTGCTGCGCACAACCCGAAAACACGGAGGGCGTTCGGCATGAAACTTTTGGAGGAGCGCATTGCGCGCGAGGGAAAGGTTCTTCCCGGCAATGTTGTAAAGGTTGACGGATTTTTGAACCACCGCGTTGACGCTGCTTTTTTGGGCAAGCTGGCGGATGAATTCATTGCTCATTTTGACATAAACGGACTGACGGCGGTTATGACTGTCGAAGCGTCCGGCATTCCGCTTGCAACGGTTTGCGCCGAAAAGATGGGTGTGCCGATGATATTTGCAAAAAAAGCAAAGAGCGACAATATTGAAGGCGGACTTTTTAAAAGCGAAATCATGAGTTATACTTACAAAAAGAAAGTTACACTCATTGTTTCCGCAGAGTGGCTGCATCCGGGAGACAGAATCCTTATAATCGATGATTTTATGGCGCGCGGCGAAGCAATGCGCGGGCTTGTTGCGATCATTGAACAGGCCGGTGCGGAACTTGTCGGCATCGGCATTGCGGTTGAAAAAGGCTTCCAGGGCGGCGGCGATGCGCTGCGCGCAAGAGGTATTGATTTATATTCGCTTGCAATAATCGAAGAGGCAACGCCCGACGGAATCCGTTTCCGTGAACAATAAATTTGCGGAAACAACATCTTGTTTACAACAAAATGGTTTATATAAGGAATACTATATGGAGAGAATTGTAATCATCAATTTCGGAGCGCAGTATAACCAGCTCATTGCACGCAGAGTGCGTGAAGCAGGGGTTTACAGCGAGCTCCTGCCGCCGGATTCCCCGATCGAAAAGATCAAAGGCGACGGTCTGTGCGGTATTATTCTGTCCGGCGGGCCGGACAGTACATATCTTGAAGGCGCACGAACCTGCTCCGATGAGCTGTTCAACCTCGGCGTGCCCGTGCTTGGCATTTGCTACGGAATGCAGCTTATGTGCCAAAAACTCGGCGGCAAAGTCGGCCCCGCTCCGACGCGTGAATACGGCAAAACACCCATGCATTTCAAACGCAGCCCACTGTTTAAGGACATGCCCGATTCAATAACATGGATGAGCCATAACGACTCCTGCCTTGTTTGCCCCCCCGGTTTTGAAATTATTGCAAGCAGCGATAATTGTGAAATCTGCGCGTTCGCAAACGAAGAGCGCAGGCTGTACGGCGTTCAGTTCCATCCCGAGGTTAACCACACCGAATACTGCAAGCAGTTTTTCCACAATTTCGTCTATGAGATCTGCGGCTGCAAGGGCGGCTGGTCAATGGCAAACCTTGCAAATCAGCTCATTGAAGAAGTGCGCGCAAAGGTCGGAAACGGCAGAGTTGTTGCGGGCCTTTCGGGCGGCGTTGATTCTTCCGTTGCCGCAACCCTTGTGCATAAGGCGATCGGCGACAGGCTGACCTGCATATTCGTTGATCACGGCCTTCTTCGCTTGAACGATGCGGAGGAAGTAATGGGCTTCTATCGCAACGAAATCGGCCTGAATGTTATCGAAGTCAATGCAAAAGATCGCTTCCTTTCAAAACTTGCAGGCGTTACGGAACCCGAGCGCAAGCGCAAGATAATCGGCGAAGAATTCATTCGCGTTTTTGAAGATGAAGCAAAGAAAATCGGCGCGGATTACCTGCTTCAGGGCACGATTTATCCCGATGTTATCGAAAGCGGCGCAGGCGGAGCATCCGTGATTAAAAGCCATCATAATGTCGGCGGCCTGCCCGAAGATATTGCATTCAAAGGCCTTATAGAACCGCTCCGCATCCTCTTCAAGGATGAGGTTCGCCTCCTCGGCGAAAGTTTGAACATGCCCGCTCCCCTTGTATGGAGGCAGCCCTTCCCGGGTCCCGGGCTTGCGATCCGCATCCTCGGCGACATTACCGACGAAAAGCTCGACATCCTGAGAAAGTCCGACTTTATCCTCCGCGATGAAATTGCGAAAGCAGGTCTTGACCGTTCGGTTTGGCAATATTTCACGGTATTTACGGGAATACGCTCAGTCGGTGTTATGGGCGATCAGCGCACCTATGACTACGCAATCGGCGTTCGCGCGGTAACTTCGACCGATGCAATGACGGTCGAGTTTGCAGAGCTCCCCTATGACCTGCTCCGCACAATCAGCAACAGAATTATTGCCGAAACGCCCCACGTTAACCGCGTAATGTTCGATATTACGGATAAACCCCCGGGAACGATTGAGTGGGAATGATTTCGCTAAGGCACTTTCCCGGCTGTAGAGCCGTAAAAGTCGTGTTTTAGCGAAGTCGTGGCAACGATTTGGCAACAAAATCTCATTATTCATAAGTAAAGAGCTATTCCTATGCAAATGGCCGAACAGTTAGATTTGCAAAAAATTGATCGTTGGCAGCGCAATGGAGAGATTGATAAAATCTTGAAATATACAGATACCATTTTGCTCAAAGAGGGGCTTGGTTTATCTGAACATGAAATCAGTTTGCTCCATAGTATTTGGGGAAAAATGTGCAACCGCAGAATGACTCGTAAGAATCAGAGCGTGTAAATAACGCATGTAGTATTTACTGATTCTATATTTGCAATGAAAGTAGGTGCCCACTGTGATAAAATCAATAAAACTAAAGAATTGTGCCACTTATCCATCAGTGGGCACCTCAATCGAAAATTGCCAAAAGGTCAATTTCTTTTATGGGCCTAATGGTAGCGGAAAATCCACAATCAGCAATTTTTTGCATAATCCAACTGGATCACAATATCGTGAATGTGAAATCGAATGGGAAAACAATGCCGCAGTTGATGTAGTTGTATACAACCGTGAATTTCGTGTAAGAAACTTCAAGGAGAACATTGCCGGTGTTTTCACACTTGGTCAAGCAACAATCGAAGATATACAAGCTCTTGAAGAAATGAAAGAGCAGCGTATCAAAAAGAACGAAGAATATACAACACGAAGCAATACGCTCCAAGAGAAAATTCAAGAAGAAACGGCATACAAAGCAAAGTTTAGAGATACAGCATGGGAACAAATTTTGAAACCTAATGAAACAGATTTTCAAGAGGCTTTCAGCGGTTTTAGAAATAATAAAGGGCGCTTTCGAGATGAGGTACTTAGGCGGTATCATGTTTCGCATTCTTCCAGCGAAACAAGAGACAATTTGCTTTTACGAGCAAAAACATTATTTGCACAGAAACCCGAAAAATGCGCTATTATACCATTTGATATTGATGATATAGTTGAGCAAATTGTCGGAATTGAAACTTCAGCGATTTGGAACAAAGTAATTGTCGGCAACAAAGATCTCCCTATCGGGCGACTTATTGAGGCTTTAGATAATGCTGACTGGGTAAACCAAGGAAGAAAGCATTTGAGAGAAGACGGAGTATGTCCGTTTTGTCAGAAGCAAACCATCACAGATGAATTAAAAAAACAACTCAATGCTTTCTTTAGTGGTGAATACGAACAGGATGTCAACCTAATTAAGCAGTTCATTAGCCAATATGGTGCATATACTGACGGATTGTTAAGGCGCATCAATACACTTCGTACAAGCCTTGGGTCTTATCCTGCAGCTGGAATTGAGGCAAGTAAGCTTGATTCGATTATAGAACTGCTTAATGGTTACTTTTCTAAGAACAAAGCAGAAATGCTCATCAAGGAAAAAGAACCAGGCAGAATCATTTTGCTAACAGAAACCGCCGCAACGATAAATTCAACGAACCAACTCGTTATTGATGGAAATGCCGCTATTACTAAGCATAACGAAATGGTAGATAACTATACATCCGAGAAGAACGCTCTTGTAGCTGATATTTGGGCGTTTTTAATGGATGAAAACGAAGCGTTAATTGCAGGGTATTTGAATGATATTGATACCGTTGCTAAAGCTAAAAAAGGGATCCAAAAAGGAATCGACGTATGCAAGCAACAGTTGAATGATTTGGACGGCAAAATTGCGGAAGCCGGAAAGAATATAACAAGCGTTCAGCCGACGGTTGATGAGATCAATCGTTCTTTGAAAAGCTATGGTTTTACTAATTTCAAAATTGTACCGTCTCCAGCTCAACCAAACGCATATCAAATACAGCGTATGGATGGCACCCTTGCCACCAATACATTAAGCGAGGGCGAAGAAACATTTATATCGTTCTTGTATTTTTTGCAGTTTGCAAAAGGCTCCGTCGATGTTGCAAAAGTATCTAACCGTAAGGTTTTGGTATTGGATGACCCAATCTGCAGCCTTGATAGTACAGTTTTATACATAGTAAGTTCTTTGGTTAAAGGCTTAATAAAAGATGTTCGTGAGGGGAATTCTGATGTAGAGCAGATTTTCATTCTCACGCATAATGTGTTTTTCCACAAGGAAACCGCTTTTATCGATCGTAGAACCGAAGTTTGCAATGATATACATTTCTGGATTATAAGTAAGGACAATAACATATCCTCTATCAAAGCATACGAAAGAAACAATCCGATCAAAACGTCGTATGAATTGCTGTGGGAAGAATTAAAAAGTAACACAAACGCTTCGCTTATTACAACGCAAAATATTATGCGAAGAATTTTAGAAAACTACTTTAGTATTCTTGGTAGATCAAAGGATGACACAATCGTAGATTCTTTCTCAACTATAGAAGAAAAAATGATTTGCCGTTCTTTGTTGAGTTGGATCAATGACGGCTCACATACCATTCCCGATGATTTGTATATCGACAGCTACACAGATTCGATAGACCGATACAAACAGATATTCAAAGAAGTATTTGTCAAAATGGGGCACGAAGCTCACTATAAAATGATGATGGGAGAGCCATAAAGTCTCTCGTTGTTCTTGTGTTTCGTGGCAACGTTTTGGCAACAAAAAATCAGATAGCCTCTACCATCTGAATAATGAGCGCAATATAAATAATTCGAGCCAAATCCCATAAGCAAATCTGTTTAAGATTAAATTACAGGGAGCGAGTGGGAATAACCCCATGATTCCTGCGGGCTCTGTTGACACGGGTTCACTTATTAAAAGAATACACCGCCGCATCGGACAGTTTTGATGCGGCGGTTTTTGCTGTACAAGTGCTGAAACGTTTCAAAAGCTGTGCTATCATATAGAAAGTCACAACAAGCATCACTGACAGAGAAACTAAAAAAGAAGAACGTAATTCATGTTCTCGGGGTTTCTGGTTCGGGCACAACAATGGCGCGTCTTTGCCTCAGCGCATTCGCGCGGGTTGCGACGGGATTTTTACGCGTCTACCGACAACGCAGACCGCTTTGCCTCAGCGCATTCGTGCGGGTTGCGACTCATCAGATCGTCGGCGCGGGTCTAAAGACAGCTCTTTGCCTCAGCGCATTCGCGCGGGTTGCGACTCCATGGATCCTTTTACTGCTAACAACCTGGGGAACTTTGCCACAGCGCATTCGCGCGGGTTGCGACTTTAGTGTTTAACGGCTCAAGCTGGGTTCTCATCTTTGCCACAGCGCATTCGCGCGGGTTGCGACGATTCAAACGGTTGCATGAGTACCAGTACATGAGCCTTTGCCACAGCGCATTCGCGCGGGTTGCGACTCGGCAAGTGCCGCCGCCGCTTTTGCCCGCTTGGTTTTGCCACAGCGCATTCGTGCGGGTTGCGACGCCGTCAACAACCGCAATGCGGCGTACAGTCCACTTTGCCACAGCGCATTCGTGCGGGTTGCGACGAATAAGAAATGACAAAGGCAGAAAAGATGGTAATCTTTGCCACAGCGCATTCGTGCGGGTTGCGACCAGGCTTCCCACACTGTTTAAGTGCGCATTGCTCTTTGCCACAGCGCATTCGTGCGGGTTGCGACGTTGCCGAAATCGGCAGACCTGCATGGGGGTACATCCTTTGCCACAGCGCATTCGTGCGGGTTGCGACTGCGGAAAAGCAATGCAGCGCACTGCGAATTTGCTGCGAGAAGGTAGATAGCTTTTCAAGCGTGGGCGAATCAGGGCTTGCGCTGACTATTTTCCCTTTCTCTTTTGCTGCCAAAGCAACCTATGTTGCCATTAACGACAGCTTCGGACGGGCAATCGACCGTTTTTTTGGTGCGAACCGCACCGGAATTAGTGTTAACTATGACTTCGCCGAACACCCATGCTTGTGATCGTTTTGGGAAGGGATTCCAAGCGATGAATCTCGGCATCATGCATGGTGACAAAATTCGGATAGTCTATCCGCAGTGCTTTTTTATCAAAAGAACACGGCTGCGGTATCGTGTGTTGGAGCAGGAAAGCAGAATACAAATCGCGTTGAATCCGCTTTGTTTTGCTGCTGTCGGAGCCATCTGAAATCGGCATGTAATTCCACCGTTCGGAAAGACTCTTCTTTTCATAAGTGTCACTAAGGTGATTATATTGGCTTGCCTTAAGGCTGTACGTATCGACTTCAACGACTCCGGGCAGCCCAAGAGTTTCACATTTTCGCTTGAGTATACTGATGAACATAGCAGGCGCTTTGTTTGCAAGAGACTTGCCGAAACGCTTTTTCCGCTTGTATCTTCCGGTTTTTTCTGAAATTGAAGTTTCCTTTGCGCGGTGCGCCAAACCGGGCCAGTTCATTTTTTCAACAAAAAAACGATCACCGAGCGTCAACATATGGTTTGCAAGGCAAGTGTGCTGAAGCTTTCTGATTTCTGCCTGCCGATGCTGAATGTAAGCAAGTTTTGACTGCAATTTCAGATACCGTTTGGACTTGTTGCGGGTCAGTTTCACTCCGCGTTTTATTGTGCCGTCCGGTTTGTAGTTGTCCGGATTCGTTGCGCGGCGGCTGCGATCCAGCTTGCGCTGAAGCTTCTTTTTTTGATGCTCGATATTGGTGACTCGGTCAGCAAGTTCAAGCAGAGCAACTTCTTTATCGGAAGCGTATGCAACGGTCTGGGGACCGATATCAATTCCGACATTCCCCTTGCCGACAGAGTGGATCGGCTTTCCTGTTTCCGCAGAATACTTGAGCGCAGGTTTTCCTTCAAGCGTTAACTGAGCATACCATCGCAGACGATTTTTTCCGGGTTTTTTGATGATACGGACGTATTTAACCCGCCTTGAAAGCATTTCACGCTCGTATTCGTTATCGGGGTCAATTTTCAGCGGAAGCAAAAGCTTCTTCTTTTTCCTTGTCCATTCAATATATTGACCGCGGAAAATTATTTCGCACCCGCCGCTCTTGCCTTTTACAGAGTATCCTTTAAGTGAAGAAATATCCCCAAGGCGTTTGAAATGAATCTCCTTTCCGCTCCCGCGCAGGTATTTATCGAATGCAGCCCAAAGCTGAACCGCAATGCAGTGAACGGCAACATTTGACCCGATAAGACCGTCAAAATGTTTATAAAAGAATTTGACATCGCTTTTGAAACCATATTCGCTAATGCCGTTTGCACTAATAAGCTTCTCTCTGCGTTTAAAAGCATCCTTGCATTCGGGCGAATCCTTTGTGTTGCTGCGGTAAGCGCTGCTGATTACGGATTGAATTTGCCGATATTCAACAGTGCGCTCGAGCTGACGAAGCTTTTTCAGCTCAAAATTAAGCAAAGAATTATAAATCCTGCGCGCTGCTTCAAAGCGCTTCAAGAGGCAATCCTCCTGCCATTTTTCAACCCTAAGCGGCAGAGTCAGAACACAGGTGTCGGTATTATTATTATTTTTCGTCAACAGGATCACCTCTTTTCGCTTGATATTTGGTATTATACATCATTCTTACAAATAATGCAACCGCAAAAACGCTCGATTCCGGAGATAACTGTACGCTTTTATGTACAAACTTAGTATACAAAACTACTATTTGAAATCACACAGCTTGATTTTCAGAATTTGACGCTGAACTGCACAGCTGCTTTTTTAGCTCAACCAACCGAGTGCTTCAAAACCTCAAACCCGAATCCAATACCTTTGCACGGGAACCCCATCCTCGACAACTTCGTTTTCAAGCACGCCGCCGTTGCGGATGATGGATTTTGCCGAGCCGATATTGTTCCTGTCGCAACACATCAAAACCCTGCTTATGCCGAGCTTTCTGCATTCCTGCAGCGCAAGTGAGATCATTGCCGTTGCATAACCTTTGCGGCGCTCACTCGGGCGGATACCGTCGCCGATATGGCCGCCTGTTTTCAGCAGCGTTTCATTCAGATAATGTCGAATATTGACAGCGCCGACAAAGATATTTCGGTCTTTGTCAAGGCAAAACAGCGTTGTGTCCGGAACGTATCCGTCCGCATTCCCTTCCTTTGTTTCAAGGTTTTGAAGATAATAATCAAAATCGTGAAAATCATTGCGGAATATTGCATAGGGGGAAGGATTTGTGCGGTTGTTTTCAATATCCGCTTTCCATTCGGTCAGCATTTCAAACAATTGTTCGCGGTATTGCGGCGTGAGCCGAACAAGTTCAATATTCACAATTAAAATTCCTCCTCATTCGGTGATAGATCGTTCAAGTGTGAAAGTCGATGTTTGCTTTTCGTGTTAACAGCAAAATCAAAACCTCCGCCGAATATTATGATGTTCGACGGAGGCCTTTTGTTTGCGTTTGTTGATTTGCGCTGCGGGGATTTTATTCCTCGGTTTTGCAGCAGGTGCCGCATTTTGCGGAAGCGTTGTCGCCCGCGCAGCTGTCATCGCAGGTGCAGTCATCGGTGCACTCGTCACAGCAGCAGTCGTTATCACAGCAGCAGTCGCCTTCTTCAAGCCTTGACTGAACGATCTGGATCAGTGCGTCCATATCCTCTTCGGCGGGGGAGACGAATTCTTCGGTGTCCTCTGCTTCATTAACAACAACCTGCATGATGTAGACGTTGGTTTCGCAGTCGCACTCCTCGTCTTCGCAGCCACATTCATCGTTGGTGTCGACGAGGACAGCGTACTCTTTGTCGTTATAATCGAAATAGTCGATAACGTCAAGCTCGAAATCGTTGCCGTCGTCATCGGTGAATACTACAAAATCTCTCTCTTCGTTCATGGTAATATCTCCTTTGGGCTTAATTTAATTGTACCCCATGCATTGTACCCCATTTCGGCGTTTATTGCAACCGGTTAAACGCATTTTTTTTCGAAAAAAAGGTCGAATCCGCGCACGCCGGATAAAAAAGCGTATTCGAAGCAGAAAACAGCCTGTCTTTTGCCGCCGCAATGACGGGATATTGCTATTGAGTTGATTTGAAACATGTGCTATACTGTTTGCATACGGTTGGAATGCCAAACCTGCATCGTTCGGTTCGGGTTCAATCAGGCCGACAGCCGAAGCGGCGGTTCTTTAATTCAGCCTGCCGACAGAACAGGCGGCTCGGTCAGCGGCAGGGCGGCAGAAAGGTGATACGAATATGAAATTTAAAAAACAGATTCCGAACATGCTCTCGGTTTTTCGGTTGATTTTAATCGGGGTTTTTATCGCGCTGTTTAAAAACGAACGTTATCTTTTGAGCTTTTTTGTTTATATTTTCGCGTTCGGAACGGATATTCTGGACGGTTGGCTTGCGCGGCGCAACAATTGGATCACAAACGTCGGCAAAGTTCTCGATCCGCTAGCGGACAAGCTGATGCTGATTGCCGTTCTCGCATGTTTCTGGTTCAAAGGGGTCATTCCGCTTTATATAATGCTGATAATCCTTGCTAAGGATGCGATAATGATAATTGTCGGCGGAATCCTTTATTCAAAACATGTTGTTGTTTATGCCGATTGGTTCGGAAAGATTGCAACGGGGCTGTTTGTCGGCGCAATAACGCTCACATTTCTGCAGCTTGAATTCGGCATATGTCCGTTTTATCTTTATGCATATTTTGCAGCCATAGCGGCAGCGTTGATCTCTTTCTTCCATTACGGGATAAATACCTTTATAAGAAACAGAAAGAAAAAATAATCGCCGAAAGGCACCGCATACCCGTTTGCGGCATATCAATGGAGCAAGGCTTTTCTTTGGAGGTATTGAAATGAAGAAATTTCTTGCTCTTTTTCTTGTTCTTTTGCTGCTTGTTCCGATTGCGGCGGCATGCGGCGGTTCGGGCGAACTGCGGCATATCACGCTGAACGAGGTCACTCGCTCCGTGTTCTATGCGCCGCTTTATATCGCGGTCAGCCGCGGTTATTTTGCGGAGGAGGGCATTGATCTTGAAATTGTGACCGGCGGGGGAAGCGACAAAAGCATGACCGCGCTTATATCGGGCGATGCGGATTTTGCATTGATGGGGCCGGAAACGGGTGTTTATGTTGTGAACGAGGGCAGCGCAAACCACCCGATGATTATCGGGCAGCTCACAAAGCGCGACGGTTCGTTCCTTCTTTCAAGGGAAAAAACGGATGATTTCTCGTGGGAGGATTTGCGCGGAAAATCCGTCATTGCGGGGCGTGCGGGCGGAATGCCGTATATGACTTTTATCTATGTTCTGCTGAAAAACGGATTGAAGCCCGGGGAGGATGTTGAGGTTATCAACAACATTCAGTTCAACCTGATGGGCGGAGCATTCGAAGGCGGCACGGGCGACTATGTTACGCTTTTTGAACCGACAGCAACGCTTTTTGAACGCAGCGGAAGCGGGCACATCGTTGCAAATGTCGGACTCGAATCGGGCGAGGTGCCGTACACAACTTTCATGACCATGCCGGATACAATCAAAAAGGAACCGAAACTCGTTGAATCCTTCATTCGCGCTGTTTATAAGGCTCAGCTTTGGCTTAAAGATGCGACCGATGCCGAAGCGGCGGAAGCGATGCTGGAATTTTTCCCCGATGCGGATGTTGAAACGCTGAAAATCGTTGCAAACAGTTATCGAAAGACGGATTCATGGATGGCTGACCCGATCATGACGGAGGAGGCATTCACACGTTTGCAGGATATTATTGACATCAACGGTGAATTGAAGGCGAGAGTTGAGTTCGGCGAACTCGTTGACAACTCGTTTGCCGAGGCCGTTGTGAAAGGAAAATAGGGGCAAACAAAGGCAAATGAAGGAAGCTGAGGCGAACGACACAGCAGTCAACTGAGTAAATAATTATGCGTAAACCCTGCCTGTATGCGTTAACGGCGGGGTTTGCGCATTGAATTCAGCACGGTGCCGAGGCCGAATGCGCAAAAACATACAGCTTTGAGCAATAACGAAACCGGGAGATAAACGAATGAGAGTGCTTGACATTGATCTTGATTTTTTCCTTGCGGACTGCTGCGAACCGGCACCGGCCGGCGCGCGGCCCGATGCTGCCGGGCATGAACCGTGGCAGGCGGAGAAAGTAAGGGAGTTTTTGGAAAAAAACTGCGGATTGGATACGAAAAGAAAAATTCCGGGAAGGGTTTTTGAAACGCATGACGGCGCGCTGCAATTCTGGCAGGAATTGATTGCGGCCGGGCAGCTTTCCGTGCCGTTTGAGGTTACGCATATCGATGCACACAGCGACCTCGGCATAGGCAGACCCGGACCCGGCTTTGTGCTGAATTCCGTGCTGCCCCTCAGCCCTGCGGAAAGAGCGGACATCAAACGCTACTATGAAATGAAGCAGCTCGACGAAGCAAATTATCTTTTGTTTGCACTTGCATTTCGGTGGATTTCACGCCTTGAAAATGTTCGAAACCCGAAGTCTCGTCCGGACATTCCGCAATTTGCATTCCGTTGTGAACAGGAAAATCAGCGCGGCTGCGGAGAATATGAATTCATTCGGCTTTCAAGCTTTGTTTCGAAACTTTTTGAAGCAAAAAACGGCATTGAACCGAGAGTGGACTTCAAAGTTTTTGATGACTATACCGAGTTTTCGGCATCGGCCGAATATGATTTTGCTTCGCTTGCCGTTTCGCCGCGCTATTCCCCTGCGGAAGCCGATGTGCTTGTGAACGTTATCAAAGAATATTTTTATTTTATTTGATTTGACGGATATAATATGTTTCAAACGGAGCGGACGGCAGGCGGCATTCGGATATGCACGGATTTCCGCAATTTCGTTCCGAAAAAAACATGAGCAAACGGCGTGAACATGTGGTATAATATGATTGGCTGAATATACCGCTGTCAGTGAATTGAACACGACTTTGCGGCGGCGGAATTCGGCCGAACAAATCCCTCTGCGGGACAGAAAGGAACGGAAAAATAAATGAGCGTGTTTTCAAAAGAATACTGTGAAAAAATGCGTGTTCGCATCGATTGCGGCAATATGCTCGCCGAGGCTGTCGGCAAACACGGCATCACGGCGGAGGAAATATCGGAAATGATGCCGCGTGCAGAGGGTGCATTTGCGGGTGTTGAAAAAAAGCGCGGTGAAATGCGCTGGCGGCTTCTGCCCGAAACTCAGCTTGAAATCCTTCCCGCCGTTGAAGAGGCAGCGGAATTCGTCAGGTCAAAAGCGGATAATTTCGTGATTCTGGGCATCGGCGGAAGCGCACTGGGTCCGATTGCGGTGCATCGTGCGCTGAATCATCTCTATCATAACGATCTTCCTTCCGAAAAACGAAAATCTCCGCGCCTTTTTGTGGAAGACAATGTTGATCCCGAGCGCATGGCTGCATTGCTCGATGTGATTGATACTGACCGAACCGTGTTCAACGTTATCACAAAATCGGGCAGCACAAGCGAAACCATGGCGCAGCTGCTTATTATAACGCGAATGCTTATTGACCGTTACGGCGAAGAAGGGCTGCGCGATCACTTGATTGCAACAACCGACAAACAAAAGGGCAACCTGATAGGCATTTCAAAAAAATACAACCTGCGCACTTTTATTATTCCGGACGGAGTCGGGGGAAGATTTTCCGAACTCTGTCCTGTCGGGCTTGTTGCGGCTGCCGTCGGCGGAGCGGATGTTCGCGCGCTGCTTGCGGGCGCGGGATACATGGATGAGCTTTGCTCAAACGCCGATATGAAAAGGAACCCCGGATTGATGCTTGCCCTGCTTGAAATCATTGCGGCGGAAAAGCACGGCGCAAACATCGGCGTGCTGATGCCCTATGCGGATTCGCTGAAATTCATGGCGGATTGGTATGCGCAGCTTTGGGCGGAATCGCTGGGCAAAAAGCTCGTGAAGGACGGAAAGGTTTTGCGATTCGGACAGACTCCGGTAAAATCTCTCGGCGTTACGGATCAGCATTCGCAGGTTCAGCTTTACACCGACGGACCTTTTGACAAAACAATAACTTTCATCTCTGTTGAAAAATACCGCAGTGATGTTGCTGTTCCGCATGTTTTTGACGACATTCCGGGGATTGCGTTTCTGTCCGGACACAGCTTGGGTGAGCTGATTTCCGCCGAATTCCGTGCAACCGAACACGCCGTAACCGTCAGCGGACATATGAACAAGAACATCATCATGCCCGAAGTCAACGAATTCACTCTCGGGCAGCTTATAATGCTGTTTGAAATGCAGACGGCATTCGCAGGGGAGCTGCTGGGCATCGATGCATTCGATCAGCCCGGAGTCGAGGAGGGAAAGAATGCAACTTATGCCCTGCTCGGAAAACCCGGATACGAAGCCAAACTCGACGAATTGAAAAATGCCGAAAAGGCAAAGAAAAAACTCATCGTTTGATGCGGTGGACAAAAAAGTGCGGCACGGGGAAACAGCTCCCCGTATCGCACCGCAGATCTTGTAAACACATAAACACGAAAGGATTGCCGAAGCCACTTGCGGGCGCGGCGCGGCTTTTGAATGAGCCTTTTTGATAAGAAATACCTGAAAAGAATAGACTGGGTAACGGTCGGAATCGTGCTTGCGCTCGTTGTGTTCGGCACGATCGCACTTGCCTCTGTTCAGGCAAAGCCTTTTGACGGCACGGAACACGGCATTGCGGATTATATGGACAAGCTCAACATGGAATACCTGCAGAAGCATATAACAAACTTCCTTGTAGGACTTGCTGCAATGATAATATTTCTTGTTTTTGATTACAGCATATTCAAAACTTTTGCAATGTGGGCATACATCGGCATAATAGGCTTGCTGATGCTGCTTTTCATTTTCGGCAAGGTGCGCGGCGGTGCGCAGGGCTGGTTTGTTTTCGACACGCTTGAAAGGGCAATACAGCCGGGCGAGCTGAGCAAGATCGCATTGATCGTGATGCTTTCAAAATACGTCTCTGCCGCAATGGACAGGGACGGGCGATTGCTGAAATTCAAGGATGTTATGATTGCTCTCGGCATAACATTCGTTCCGTTCATGCTGATAGTTCTCCAACCTGATTACGGAACGGCGATTGTATTGCTTGTTATCATGGTTGTGACATTCTTCGTTGCGCAGATAAAGTGGATTTATATAATCTTTGCCGCTGTCGGAGCCGGGGTGGGGCTTCCGCTGATGTACTTTTTTGTTTTGACCCCGAAGCAGCGCGACAGAATCGATGTTTTTCTGAATCCGTCCGCCGCAAGCGACGATGCAAAGTACCATGTCGGACAGTCGCAGATGGCAATAGGTTCCGGACGGCTCACGGGCAAGGGCTTTTTCGGTGAGCAGACGCTGGCACAGCTTCGCTATGTTCCGGCAAGGCACACGGATTTCATATTCAGCGGCATAACGGAGGCGGTCGGATTCATCGGCAGTACGATACTGATTATTGTTTTCTTTGCACTGCTTTTCCGCTGGATGTATATTGCAATAAAAGCGCGGGATAATTTCGGCACCTGCCTTGTTACGGGTGTCAGCGCAATGCTTGCGGCACATATTTTCGAAAATATCGGCATGACGATGGGAATAATGCCCGTTACGGGAATTCCGCTGCCGTTTATAAGCTACGGCGGGTCGAATATGCTCACAAACATGATAGGTGTGGGCATTGTTCTGAACGTCTATATGCGTCGTCCGATGAAACGAAAACGGAAGCATGACAAAATACGCGAAAACGGCAAGACGGTCGTTGTTTAAAAAACAGAAAAGCATGTTTTGCAGGGCGGTATTCGAAGTGTCCGCTCAATCGCTCGATTTGATTGAGAGATTAATCGGATTTGAATCCATACGAATTAACGGCCATACGAATTAACGGTGAAAAAATGAATTGGGAAGGTTACAGCGAAAATGCATCCGCAGCTCTTGATGCGGCACAGGCTGCGGCGGAGGAGCTGCATCACGGCTTCATCGGCACGGAGCACATTTTGATAGGTCTGCTCCGTGCGCCGGGCACGGCGGGGGAGTGCCTTCGCAAATGCGGTGCGGATGAAAGCATGGTGTTTCCGTATGCGGACACCCTTGTCGGCGGCGGAAGACATATTTTCACGGACAGCAGGGGGTTCGCACCGCCTGCAAAACGCGTATTGGAGCTTGCGCTGTATGAAGCAAAAGCATATGCAAGCCGCACAATCTGCACGAAACATATCCTTCTTGCCGTTTTGCGCGAGACGGACTGTTTTGCATCACGCATTCTCGATTCCATCGGGCTGGACAGGCAGATGCTGAAAAAGCTTTTGAACGATGAATCGCGGGAACTCGGTTCGAACGGGCGCGAAAGCCGAAAGTCGGAGCTGCTCCGTGATGAAAGCGCAGCCGAAAAAACAAAAGGCAATGCGAATGATTCTTTAAAAAGTGATTCGGCCGAAAGACAGCCGCATGATGAAAACGTATCCCGCGGGAAAAATAAACCTCGGGGCGGACAGAGTTCGCCGATGTTGGAAAGCTATACCGATGACCTTACGGCAAGGGCGGCGCGGGGGGAGCTTGATCCGTTGACAGGCTGTGAAGCGCAGCTGAACAGGTTGATTCAGACACTGCTTAGGCGGAGCAAGAATAACCCTGTGCTTACGGGAAGTCCCGGCGTCGGAAAATCGGCTGTCGTTGAGGGATTTGCTCAAAGGATAGTTTCGGGTGATGTTCCTGTCGAGCTGCGTTCGTCGCGGGTGCTGCGGCTTGACTTGGGTGCACTCGTTGCGGGAACGAAATACAGGGGCGAATTTGAGGAGAGACTGAAAGCACTTCTTGACGAAACAACTCCCGAAACAATTCTTTTTATTGACGAAATACATACGATAATCGGCGCAGGTGCGGGCGAGGGCAGTCTCGATGCTGCCAATATCCTGAAACCCGCGCTTGCTCGCGGCGGGTTGAAGCTGATCGGCGCAACAACGTTTGATGAATACAGGCTCTATATCGAAAAAGATGCCGCGCTGGAACGGCGTTTTTCACCGATAGTCGTAAAAGAACCTACGCGGGAGGAAGCGATCGCAATCCTTCGCGGTTTGCGTCCGAAATACGAGGCGCATCACGGCGTTTCGATTACGGACGAGGCAGCGGAAGCCTGTGTTGATATGTCCGTTCGCTGCATTCCGGAGCGATTTCTTCCGGATAAGGCGATAGATATAATGGATGAAACAGCTTCCCGCCGGCGGCTTGCTCCGCAGAATACAGCGGAACTGCGGCAGGAAAGGGCCAGCCTCCGAATGCGTATTGAGGACGCATTGAATGAGCGGGATTTTACACTTGCGGCTGAATTAAGAAAACAGGAAAAGCAGCTCGGCGAGCCGAGAACAGCGGATGCACTTCATGCGGGAGCGGAGAATTCGGCATTCACTGCGGCTTCTTTAAAAAAGAGCTGTCGTCCGATCGTCACTGCCGGCGATGTTGCACAGACTGTTCACGAATTGACGGGGATTCCCGTAAGCAGTCTTGACGGCACCGTCCGTTCACGGCTCTCAAAACTGGATTCGTTGATCAATGCGCACATAATCGGGCAGGAGACCGCGGTTGCTTCCGTGTGCAAAGCCCTTCGTTCCGCTTTCACATGGCGGAACGATCCCGACCGTCCGCGTGCCGCAATTGCCGTAACCGGAGCGGCAGGTTCGGGAAAAACCAAGCTTGCAGCAGTGCTTGCAGAGACATTGTATCCGGGCGAAAATGCACTTTTGCGGTTTGATATGCGCGAGTATTCCGACTATTCGGCGGTCAGCACGTTGACGGGTTCACCTGCGGGTTCTGTCTCCGGCGGAAGACTGACCGAAGCCGTGCGGCGGAAGCCTTTTGCAGTGGTGCTGTTTGACGACATTCAATACGCAAACGCTGCCGTGCGTTCGCTCGTTCAAAGCATCATGCGGTGCGGCGTTTTGACCGATGCAAAAGGTAAAAACGTAAGCTTCCGCAATGCGATTGTATTCGTCACCTGCGGTGAAGGCGACAGCTTTAAACAGCGCAGGGCGGGCTTTTCGGATGAGGCAAATGCGTTGAACGGCAGCCGCGATGAACGGGACGCAAGGCAGATACTTCCGCCGGAAATCGCTTCCGATGCGGATTGCGTTGCTGCGCTTTTGCCTGCGGCTCAAGCCGCTGTTCCCGAGATTGCAAAACTGATGCTGGATGATCTGTCCGATAAACTCAAAAAAACGGGCAGAACGGTTCGTTTCGGTGCTTCCGCCGCAAATTACATTGCAAGCAAAATCGATGAAGTCGAACTTGAAAAAAACGGTGCATGGGCTGTTGCACGCTGCGTTTCGAACGAATGCGAGGATTTTATCAGCGAAAAGCTGCTTGAGGATGCATACTGCTGCAACGACTGCACGGTAGAGGTTGAAGACGGCGGGACGGGGCTTTGCATTGTTCCGCACAATACAAAAGAAAGTTGAGGTCACAGAACTATGAATATTTCACGCTTCGGCATCGGATTCAGATTCGATTCTGTTGAAAACGGAGATGAACGCGAACATGCGTTCAACCTTATTTTTTCGGCAATTGAAAGGGCGGACGTTCGTGGACTTCAATTGTTTGCGGGTCATTTTCCGGTTGATGAAAGCGACGATAAAAACATATTCACGGTTGCATTTGCAGGCGGCGGCATAAAACAAACACGCAGTCTGTTTGAAAAGCTGAACGACAATCCGCTCGTTTCGGGTGCGCTTGCGGAATACAGGCCCGTCGTTCAGACGAATGCGCTCAGACGGGCGGAGGAGCTGGCTTTTTACGGCAGATTTGACGAAAACGGAACCCTTGTCTTTAATGAAAAAGACTTGGCGGAGTGCGGCTGCAAAAAAACGGAAAAACTTGCCGTGAACCCTTTTGAAGAATACGGCGGAAGGCGTATTGACCCTGTCGGCGCAGGTATTCGGATGCTTATTTCTCCGGACAAGTTCAAGGGCAGCATGGATGCACAGAGAGTTTGCACGATTATCAAAAATGCAGCGCGGCAATACCTTCCCGGATGCAGTGTGAGAACGCTTCCGATTGCGGACGGGGGGGACGGCACGGCCGAAACGCTTACTCGTGCCTTTAACGGGAATATGCGTTCGGTGAATGTTACTGCGCCGGACGGCAGGAAAATTGCTGCCGAATACGGTGTTCTGACCTCATTCGGTGAAAAAACGGCGGGCGCCACAGCGGTTATTGAAATGGCAAAGGCATCGGGGCTTGCATTGATGGATGAAAATGCATTGGATCCGCTTGCTGCAACGAGCAGGGGGACGGGCGAACTTATCGCTTCAGCATTGAACGAGGGGATAAGGAATATTTTGATCGGTATAGGCGGTTCCGCAACCAACGACGGCGGAATGGGCGCGGCAGCGGCTCTCGGCGTTAAGTTTCTGGATGCGGACGGCAATGAGCTTTCGGGCTGCGGCCGAGAGCTTGCCTTGGTGCGTAAAATTGATTTGTCGGGCTTGCGCAGAGATGTTTTCGAGGCAAAGATAACCGTTATGTGTGATGTTGATAATCCTCTTACAGGCAAAAACGGTGCGACGTACACCTACGGGCCGCAAAAAGGCGCGGACGCCGAAGCATTAAACACTCTTGAAGACGGGATGAAAAACATTGCGGCCTTGTATGACGCTGCGGCAGGGAGAAAAGTGTCCGCCGAATGCGGTGCGGGCGCGGCGGGAGGCATGGGTGCAATGCTGTCGGCTCTTTTGGGCGCGGAATTGACTCACGGCGCGGCGGCGGTGCTCAATGCGGTCGGCTTTGATGCATTGCTTGGGGACACCGATCTTGTCATAACCGGAGAAGGGCAGCTTGATGCATCAAGTGCGGACAACGGGAAGGCCGTCGGCGAGGTTGTGAAACGCTGTGCCGCAAATTCCGGCGGCGCCGTGCCCGTATTTATTGTTGCGGGAAGGCTCGGAATGGGCTATGAACATATTTACGAGCTTGCGAATGCGGGAGTTTTTTCAACAATTGTTACGGATGAACAGCCGAATGCGGACGGAGACTGTGATGCTGAGACGCGTCTGCGCCTTGCTTCGGAACGAATGTTCCGCTGCATCGCAAGTTCTTTTTCCGTGAATTCGCAGCGCAGCGGGCGCGGAATGCGGCGATAAAACAGCTTCTTGCGCAAACACCAAAGAGAGTTTCGCAATGATATGCGATTCAACCTCTGGTTGATTTGCTGATAAACGCAGATATATCTGTGAAAAAAAGATTTCAGTAAGAAATAATTTTAAAGAAACACGCAAAACAAACCGAAAGGAATAAAAAATTTGCGGCGGCACGGGATTCAACCAACGGTTGAGCAGATTTTTTGGGGTTTTCAACCACCGCTTTATTGTCATGAAAAGCTTGCGTTGCTAAAATGAGCGCGAAATTAAGAGCTGGCGCAACACAAAAACGTTTTCCAAACGTAACAGATATGCGGTGCGGCGACTCACGAAAATCAGAAAGAGGGAAAATACGATGAAAGAAAACTTTGCAATCAAACTGCGCGAGCTGCGTAAGGCAAGCGGAATGACACAGGAACAGCTTGCTGCCGAATTCGGAGTGTCCGTTCAGGCCGTCAGCAAATGGGAAACGGCGGCTTCCTATCCCGATATTGAGTTGATGCCGCGAATTGCGGATCTTTTCGGCGTTTCGCTGGATGAGCTGCTGCGCGATGTCAAGAACGAGAAAAACATCGAGGCGGGTGAAGAAATTCATACCGATGCCGAACAGCAATGCGATGCTGCCGGCAACCCGGAATCGGTTGAAGTCGAATACGAGGACGAAAACGACGATGAAAATGACGGGGACGATGAAGAAGACGATGACGATGAAGAAGACGATGACGATGAAGAAGACGATGACGATGAAAATGACGATGATGAAGATGATGAAGAAGATGATGACGGCAGCTGCATCTTTGTGAAAAAGGGCAGAAACGGCATTGTAAGCGTCAGCACGGATGCCATAGAGGAATTCGGCAGAAAAATCGAGAGAATGGCAAAGAAAAAAGCTGAAAAAGCGGGCTGCGCATTTGAAAAAAGCGCAAAAAAGCATTCGTGTTCTTCGACCCGTAATTACGGAAATCGTTTCGAATGGAGCAATATCATGATTGACGAAATGCCGGATGACAACACCCTGCGCGTTGTGCTGATGCGCGGAAAACAGATCGTGTCAAGTCAGGAATACGATCCTGCGGTTTGCATTCCCGTTGAACTGAAATATGAAAAAGAGAACGGAACGGCGGGTATGTTCGGCAGGAAAGGCGGACGCACCGATTGCTCGATAAATGTTGAAATTTGGGGCAATGCCGATATCAACGGCAGTGTTAACGGTGATGTATATGCGGGCGGAAATGTGAACTGCGGTGAAATCGGCGGTGATGTCGGCGCGGGCGGCAATGTGAACTGCGCTGATATCGGCGGAGACATTTCAGCGGGCGGAAGCATTGAATGCGGCAGTATCGGCGGCGACGTCAATGCCGGCGGAAATGTCGGCTGTGCGGCTGTCGGCGGCGATGTTGGAACCGGCGGAAGTGTTGAATGCGGCAATGTCAGCGGCGATGTCAATGCGGGCAAAGATGTGAACTGCGGTGATATACTCGGACATGCGAAGACAAGCGGGAGCATGAATTGCGGAAATGTTGACGGAAACGTTGACTGCGGAGGCAATATAAGCTGCGGCGATATCGCGGGACATGCGGAGGCTCGCGGCAGTATTGAATGCAAAACAATTAAGGGCAGTGCCGAAGCAGGCAGCCGAATAATTTACAAAGGCTGAGGATTGGTTCCGGTCTTTGAAAACAAGCGGCAAAGCAGCACTCGGAACGGCATAAAAAGCAATTAAACAACACTCGGTTTCGTATATTCGGCAAAAGGCAGACGGGAAAAATCCTGTCTGCCGCTTTTGTCCTAAAGCCAAAACACTAAAACTTTGATAAATTGAATGCGGCAAACTTAATCGCCGATTTCAACGGAAAGATTCGGGTTTCCGACTGCCGCGTCCGAAAACACGCGCAGCATCATGCTCCCGTAGCTGCCGAGGGCGGCAGTCAGCGCGCTCGTTCCGAAGAGAGTCACTGCAACGGGTTTGCATATTTCCGTAAGGCAGTCAAAGAGTGCATCAAGGTTTTTTCCGTAATGATCCGGAAACTGCAATGCCTCGGCAATACGCAGATGCGCATCGGTAATTCCCGCAATCGCCGTAAAGTCAATGCGGATATTCTTAATGCCCCCGCTTTGTTCGGAACCGGAGTTGTGTGTGAAATTGTTATCCGATATGGTCATGGTCAATTATCCTCAATTATCCCTAAAAATTCTCAAAAACCCGCGGTTTGATTGTCCGCGTCGTAAAGCTTAATAAAGCTTTGATAATGGTCATCGGTATAAAAAATCAATCCGTCGTTCGAAAAAACTATGCGTTTTGCCCCGCGTGAGGGTGCTCCGCAGGTGTCGATATCGCATTCGGTATAAAACCTTCCTTCCGCTTGCGGCAAAAGCCCCTCGTAGTTGCCGAACCTGTCCCCTCCGATGGAGCAGCCGGGCGCAAAATCCTGAAGCCCGCCGCCCTGCCAGCCGAGTTCCCGCGCCTGTTTCTTTGTTATGAAATTTGCGGGGAGATGTCCGAAAAGGTGGATGTACAGAGCAACTTCATCACGGGAACTGTATTCGCCGCTTTCTTTCACCGGCGATGAAGGCGGTTCCTGCGGAGGTGCAGTCGGCTTTGCGGAGAGCTCAATTTCGGCGGCTGTTCCGATTTCCGTGGGTTCGGTTGTGTGCAATACATCCGATATTGCAGCTGTCGGGGTATCGGGCGGGAAAACCTCTTCGGGTACGGTGCAGGCTGCAATGCCCGCAATGCTCAAAACCACAAGCAAAAACGCCGCAATGCGCCTTAAGATTCTTAAATCAGCATGTTTCAATATGATTTGCCTCCTTGTTCGGAAAAAGGTAAAGCCAAAAGGCATTTACGCAAAAAACTTCGCTCGCAGGCAGCCTTCATCCGGTGCGGTATCGGACCCACTCCGAATATGCTTTGAACGGAGCGAATACGGATATATGATAATGCCGAACGGAAAATTTTTCAACACCGTACGCGTAATAATCGGATGAAACCGTTCGAATTTGCATGTATATGCTGAAAAAACAGAGTGTTATATATAGTTAAAAATAATTTAAAAAAGGGGTTGACAAATGAGACCCAATTGAGTATAATGTGGAAGTCGCTTGAAGAGCGGCACAATGGATGGGAGCATAGCTCAGCTGGGAGAGCATCTGCCTTACAAGCAGAGGGTCACAGGTT
>ENA-ORSI01001069-ORSI01001069.1-human-gut-metagenome-genome-assembly--contig:-NODE-1069-length-25665-cov-2.919641_pt1 | contig 25665 bp, 16 predicted proteins | sample MGYA00242187_ERZ509154 | MGnify/ENA primary metagenome ERZ509154 (study PRJEB26280, sample SAMEA2338627) | human gut metagenome | biome: human gut; feature: human-associated habitat; material: faeces...
GGCTCATAGTGCCGACTTGGCCACGGCAAAAATGGAAATGAGCGGGCTGAACTATGTGCTCGGCAAAAACGAAGAGGCAAGGAAAGGTTTCTGCCAAGCATTGGATATATTCAGACGGTTGCAAACGAAAGAACCGGTTTACGACCACCCAATCGCCACCGTTCTCCAAAATTTGGGTGTCATCTGCCGCCACGAGGAGAAATACGACGACGCGGAAAAGTTCCTCAAAGAGGCACTGGATATTCGCGAAAGGCAACACGCCCAAGTCCCATACTCCTTCACCGCCGACCATGCCAAAGTCTGCCGGGACTTCGGAGATTTGCTGGTCGATATGGGAGAAAACGACCGGGCCGGCGAGATGTTCGAGAAAGCGGTAACGCTATATACAAATGCCGCCGAAAAAAGCGGACATCTAAAAGTATCCATCGCCGATTCGATTTATGCATGGGCAGATACTCGCCTCGACTCCGAGGAATACGACCGGGCCGAATCCCTGTTCAAACAAGCATTGAGCATATACAGCGGGCTCACCGACAACAAAACGAGCTACGACATGGCACGAACATGGAGCCGCATGGGCGATCTCTATATGCTTTGGGAAAAACCCCAAGCCGTGCCTTCTTATGACAAAGCACTATCGATGTTCAGGGAACTGCACACCCCAGACTCCGACTATCGAGAAGAGACGGCCCACATAACCAACTGTATAGCACTAATTTCCAGCGCAAACGAAGAGTATGACCGAGCGAGTAAGCTATACGAAGAATGCATATCGATTTACGAATCTCTCTGTAACGACGGGCACGACAATCGAGCCGACTTAGCAGAAGCCTATTGCAGTCTGGGCGAAACCCATTGCAATCTGGAAGCAGCCGAACCCGCCCGCGAATGTTTTGAAAAATCGTTGAAACTTTATCGAGAAATAAATGCCTGCCCAGCTCCCCCGCATATCGACAAAATGGCAGTCGTGTTGAAGAAACTCGGTATCGTACTTTATGTATGCGAAGAATACGACACAGCCATTACGCTCTATCTCGAAGCCTACGAATTACTAAACGCCATCTACCGGAAAACAGGAGAATGCGGCGAAGAATTAGGTTCGGTAGCGCTATGCCTTTCGGAAACATTCGCAGATACCGGAAAAGCCCGAAAGGCGAGAAAGTACTACGACATCGCTTTGAAATTCGGAGCTATCGAAGAAGATGAGGAGGAGGATTACAACGATGACAAAGATGAGGAAGACGAAATCGATGAGGACATGGAGGAAGATGACGAAGACGGCGAGTGTGAAGAAAGCAATGAGACAGACGAAGCTCGAACGATAGAAGACATAAGAATCGCCAAGAAAAACGCCCATCGTTTTAAAACGGCATCGGACTATCTGGAAGCCGCAAAACGCTATACTGATAAGGGGGACTTGCAGAAAGCGAAAGAGTTATATATCGATGCAATAGACATCTGCGAAAAATACCTCGTCGGAGGATTTACCGAAGACACCTATCGGGTAAAAGCAGAATGTTGCAAAAATTTCGCCGATATAATCAAGGAAGAAGGACGCCTTGAAAATGCTATGGCTTTCTATCAAGAGGCTCTGCGTATCTATAAAATACTGAAATTCTATTCTCCGGACTATGAACAAGCCTTATCCGAAGTAGAAAGGCGCATAAAAATTTTCACATAAAAGAGACTACCTATCATATAAAAAGTTAAAAAATGATATATATTTCAATCTTGACTATCCTTTTAACAAACCTTTCTGTCTCTTTATCATAAACTTTTAACACATTAAAATTTATGATGAATACCATGAAAAAAGGATTGGGGTTACTCATGCCTCTTTTCCTAATGGCGTGCAGCCAACAAGTTACGATCAGCAAAGACACTCTGAAAGACAAAATCGCCGGTGGGTGGGCAGGTAAAATGATAGGGGTATCCTACGGACTCCCTACCGAATTCAAAGCGTTGGGCAAGATGTATGAAGATTCTATCCACTGGACTCCCGTCCGAGTAAAAGATGCTTTGTGGGAAGACGACTTGTATGTACAGCTAACTTTGATGGACGTAATGGACAAACACGGTATGCAAGCCGAACAAAAAAAATACCAAGAGGCTTTGGCAACAGCCGGGTTCAGACTGTGGCACGCCAATGTACAGACCCGCAAAAATTATTTCGACAGCATATTTCCGCCCCAATCGGGACAGCCCGAATTCAACCTCCATGCCGATGACATAGACTTTCAAATCGAAGCCGACTATATCGGGTTCATGTGTCCCGGCATGCCGCAGACGGCCAACAAAATGGCCGATTATATGGGTCATATCATGAACTACGGCGACGGTGTGTATGGCGGTGCATTCGTAGCCTCGCTGTATAGCGAAGCCTATTTGCAGAACGATATCCGGTCTGTCATCGAAAAAGCATTGCTCTCTTTACCGGCCGAAAGCGGCTATCGCAGAATCATTGAAGATGTCATCGCTTTTCACCAAGAAAATCCCAATGACTGGACTAAGTGCTGGCAAATGTTAGAAAACAAGTGGGCTCGCGCGAACATTTGCAACCCCGGCACGAAATACAATATCGATGCCAAACTGAACGGAGCCTACATCGTTATAGGACTGCTCTATGGAGAAGGAGATATAAACAGGACATTGGAAATATCCACCCGCTGCGGACAAGACTCCGACTGCAACCCGTCCAACGCTTTGGCTGTTTTGGGTATCATCAAAGGATTCAGCGCATTCCCCCAAGAGTATAGAGAAGCCATCGAAAAAATCGGAGACAAACCGTTCGTTCACACCAACTACTCTTTCAACAAAGCGGTGGAACGCACTGCGGATTATGCCGAAAAACTCATTGTGGAAAATGGCGGTAAAGTAACCGAAGACAGTTACTCCATCGTACTGCAAGAACCGGTTGCCCTTCCTATGGAAGATGCGTTCCCCAACTTGGTATACAGCAAACGCGCAGCCATCGTCGATGCCGACAAAGACAGTTGCTGGACTTTGAAAGGGAATTGGCAGGATGCCGAAAACGGTTATGTGAAATATAGCGAACAAGCCGGCGATGAAATAACGTTCACTTTCGAAGGAACAGGAGCTTCTATCGAAGGCTGGTGGGTTAAAAACGGAGGCAAAGCCGACGTATATGTCGATGGTATATTCAAACGCACGATAGACTGCTTTTACTACTATGCCAAACAAGAACACCGCAACATAAACATCTTCCACATCTTGAACTTGGAAGAAGGGAAACATACCATTAACATAGTAGTCAAAGGAGAAAAGAGAGAGGAATCGGAAGGCTGTGCAATAGGTGTTCGTGGCGCCATCGTTTTCAAAAACGGCACAAAGTCATACGATGCCATATAGAAAGCCCTACATTCATTCTTATCGGCAGTAAATCTCAATAAATGTATTCCCCTATATTTTGCTGTGCAAAGCACCCGTAATACTACGGGGCACAGCAAAGGAGGAGGGTAAAATATTCAAAGTAACATTTCACGACACCTTTCGAAGCCCCACATTCCACAGGGCGATGAAATAAAGAGTGATGCCCCGTAGGACGAAACGGGCGGGACATCGTGAAAAACCGACAAAGCCCGGCAGGAAATTTTTCCTGCCGGGCTTCGTTCATAAGGGAAGTTTTCCCCCTGTCTTATTTCTTAATGAATTTCACTACTTCCTCGGCTTCTGCGGTCGTTACCTTGACGAGATAGCAACCCTTTGCCAAGTCGGCCACGTCGACCACCGTCTCTGTCGCCATTCTCACCGGTTTTCCCGTGAGGTTGTATATGCAGAGTTCAAACTCGCCTTCCGTCACGCCCTCCACATGGAGAACACCGTTAGCATAGCGGGCAGATATAGCCTCTCGGTCGTTCTCTGCTATGCCGGTTCCCGGATCGTACGTGAAATAGGCCTCGAACGTGTAGTTGCCCACGAACTGTTCGACCGGCATCGTGTAACTGTTGTTTTCGTCCAAAGTCAACTCCATGATCGCACCAAAACTTGTGGGACCATACATCACCTTTTCCACAGTGTAGTCTTCGGCAGGTGAGAAGGTGATTTTAAATGACTTGTCCGCTCTCAGAGATGCTCCGCTCTGGTAAGTTTCGGTTCCTTCGAGGTTGGATAAGGTGATAGTTCCTTCGCCTTGCTTAACCGAATAGGTGATGATATGCGTCACAACGGGAATCTCGGCAAATGAAACGGCTATCTCCGTATTTCCCGTCACCGTATAGGTATCTCCGCTCGTGAAGGCGCTGCCGTTGACGGTGAGCGATTCCAGCCGGTATCCTTGGGCCGGTTCGGCGGTGATGGTCAATTCCGAATTTTCTTCCACCGTGTTTGCTCCGGGCACAAGGGCTGCGCTGCCGTTCATCACGGTCAGCGTACCGTTCTCTACCGTCTCCGGCAAGGTCACCGTATAGGTGGCCGGACGTTCCACGATCCGCAACGTGAAATCGACGATGTTGCCGCCGTTGCCGGTAAGGGTATTGGGGATTTCATCGGGATGCCCACAAGGATCCAAGTGACACCAGTCTATTTTCAAACGCACGCGGTATTCGCCGGGAGCAAGACTCTCGGGCAATGTGAAGGAGGGAACATCGTCCAGTCTGCTGTTATTCTCCGTAGTTTCGCCCTTGCTGTTCTTACCCCACTGAGAGCCACTCGGGCTATAAAACGTATAGGAGACCAGCTCGCCGTCGGCCGTGGGATAGTCGTCGCTCCCCAAAGTATAAGAGAACGTGTAGTCCTTGTCGTAGTCGATGTAGAGGTAGCCGTGCATCCATTCTCCTGCCCAATTAACGACAGGCTGTATATCCTCTCCGGCATATGCTTCGAACACATGGTCGGTCTTGTCTACATAAACCGCTTGTCTTGTCGTGGAATATACCGATACCGAGAAAGGAGAAGTTCCTCCGTTCATAGTGATACTGCGGACATACCGCTGGTCATGTGACGAGTTCCCTTCGTACGTGCAGTATGCCGGTACGGCCTCTTCGAATTCGGCGGTAACCGTAGTCTCTTGTGTCAACGTAAAGGTGTTTACATTAGTTTCCAATGCCACATCGTTCACCCGAATTTCTTTCAGCTGGTATCCGTCGGCAGGTTCTGCCACGACAGTCAACCTCGTATTTTCGGGTATTCCGGTTCCGCTAACCACCTCGGTGGAACCGTTCATCACTTTCAATGTCCCTTGCTCGGGGTCGGGAGCAGCGATTGTCACGGTATAAAGCGTACTGTAATTGGGGAAATTCACCAATGTACCCGTATGTCCGTGACCTGAGATATCGGAAACTTCCACCCCCGAAATATCGGTAAAGTCATAAGCAGCCACCAAGCCATCGGTCGTTCCGTCTACCGTAGCGTCCATATCGGCTTTAATTTCGTCCAAAGTCAACGCTTTGTTATAGAAACGCAGGTCGTCCATCTCGCCATTCATAAAATAGGCGGGAACAGATGCCGAACCGTCGCTGTTCGAATATCCGGCTCCGACCAAAACATCGAAGTTATTTTCCAGAGACTTAGATTGAAAATCGGCGTGTAGAGGTTTCGATTCACCCAATACACCATCTACATAAATATTCGTCGTATTTTCGTTCCAGTCGAAAACCCAAGTCAAGTGCACCCATTGATTTTCAGTGAACGTGACACCTGTACCGTTACCTTTACCACCCCACGGCGAACCGGCAGGGGAAAGGTTGGTAGAGAATCGTGTACTGGCATTCATATCGCCCCACATTTCCCAACCGACAGTACCGCTATTGGCAGTTCCCGTATAAGAACGTTTCGACACAAAACGGCAAGAACTACCCGAGAAAGGCATTTTCACCTTGCAAGTAACCGTGTAGGATTCACCGATAGCAATATTAAAATCATCGGCAGAGGGAATACGCATATAGCGATCCGTACCGTTCAGTTGCAATGTACCTTCCGAAACCACAGGAGGCTCGGTAACATCGGAAGTGAGCCAATCCATCGTGAATCGATAGAACACGAGTTGGAACCCGTCTTCACCCGGGAGATTACTATCCCATTTACCCTCTTCGACCAAAGCGCCTATTGTCCCATCGGACAAAACCGTTAAAGAAGAATAGGCAGAATAACCGTCTACCAAACGTTTCTTTATCGGCCAAGTCTCACCATCGTCTTCGCTCAGATAAATCGTGACATTCTCACGGGTTGTCGTACTTTCCGGAAGAGAGTGCAACAAACGGCTCTTTCCTTCCGATCCTTCGTCGGTAGAATAGGAGTAACGAATGATGTCGCCGTTACAAGCCGGGTCTTTCAATTCAGTCTCGAAATAGGCTTTGCCCCAAGTCTGCCCCCGGTCGGTGGATTTACAAAAAATGCGGTTGCCCTTACTCGGATTGCGGATGCTCATTAAAATATCCCCGTCTTCAAGTTCCACCACTTTGGCCTCGTCTCCCGCAGTCGTAGCCGCATTGGTCGACAAAGTCCAATTATCGCCTCCGTCATCGGAATAGATAGCATAATTATGAAGAGGGACTCCGGTGGCAGAAGTGGCACGAATCGCCAAAACAAACATCAAACGGCCATCTTTCAAGCATAAGCCGTGACCCGATCCGGCAAAACCGGCATACCAACTGCTATGGTTAGCATACACCTGATCGGTAATAGCTACCGGCTCGCTCCAAGAAACACCGTTATCGGTACTCTTAGAGACATAGATTCCTTGTCGGTTATATGGCGTTGCATTCCATAGACCTTGATCCCCCACGAACATACAAATCAAATTTCCCGTCTTTTTATCGAGTACCACAGCCGGGTCGCCATATGTTTTACCGTTACCACCCTGAGCAACGACAACCGGCTCCGACCAATTTTTACCGTTATCGGTACTTCTTCTCGACATAATGGAAATCGTATTGGGCAGGTCTCCCAAACTGCTGCCTCGTTTGTCCACCACAGCGACCAACGAATTGTCAGCAGCAGTCACCAAAGCCGGAATACGCCAATATTGGGAATCATAGTCTCCCATATTAAACAAGACGGTCCGCTCGGGAGCGTCCGACGCCCACGTCCAAGAAGCGCTTATGCACATCAAGAACAGCAACAAAAACTGTACACTTTTTCTCATGATAATTTTTAATTGTTTTGTTAATTATTGACTCACCGGCAAGATCCTATTCGATATCGACACGATTCTACCGGAGAACCTTTTATTTTTAATCATTCAGTTTCACCGAATAAAGAAGAGATAATAACTCACGAAATTCTCAGAGACCCCAGAAGACACCATACAATACAAAAATTTATAGAAACGAACCCCTTACTTTCATACATACTGTGCCTCTCGCGGTATTTGAATTTTTTAGAAATCAATAGTCCCTTCTTAATAATATTAAGAAACAGTCAAATTTATATCCATAGGCTACACATATTTTTAATATTAAAAAATCAAAATGATTTCGAGAAATAAAAAGAATGACGTTTCACGCCTCAGGTACACCCATCTCCTAAGCAACGCTCTCCCCTTCAATAGTTTAATAAGAATTATAATCTGTGATCGATCTTCTTCGTTGAAACAGGTTCTTCATAGTTTCTATTTCGTTTTTCATGATATAAAATGCATTTTTATATAACTCCTTTTATATAAAACCCCAAATAGCACTTTATCCCTAGTGAAAAAATCTATTTTTTTCACTTAAAAAAAAGAAAGAAGAAGACATGAACCAAGCTCATCTATCCCAAGCCGTCATCAAACCTCTGTAACATAAAATCTTACACATAAAAAGCCGGGCACATTATCACAATGTGCCCGGCTCGTCATCGCTTATCTATCTTTTGAAAACTCAATTTGCACCTTAAAATTCACATATCACATTTTTTTAACGGTCCGTTACTCATGCCTACATATCGATTCTCTTTTTCAGCACCCGGCTCTTTTCGGCCAAGAAACCCATCACATGGCTTTCAATGGAAAGGTCGATGGTACTGGTCAAATAGGAAGTATCTCTATGAGCGACGGCCAGCACAAAGTCTTTCACGATTCCGAAATCGCCGCCGGCATGACCTTCATATCCCGGCAAAGAAGATATATCTTTATTCCAAACCAATTTCTTATTTGTCAGAAAATCGGTTACGGTAAATTTTTTCATATCTCCCTCGATCCAGCCTTTCGTTCCCATAACACGGGTAAGACGGCCACCGGTAGCCGTAAAGGCTTCCATCGAGAAGGCTCCGGTAATATTGTTATCGAATTCGAGCGATGCCACGAAATGGTCGCATTGATCGTTATCGCATCGATAAACACATCGACCATAATCGGAGGTTCTGAGCTTATCGAGAATCAAGCTGTCGTACTTGTGGTTTTTACAATCGTTATCGGGAATATCGAACACATACAGGAATTGCCTCCTCTGCAAATATATCTTCTTGGCAGAATAAGGACACTGCGATTCTACCGGACAATCGAGACAACGCTCGGTAGAACCGTCGGGCGCATTCTCCCTCTTGAACAGTTTCAAACCTCCATAAGCCGATACCGATTTGCAGGGTTTGTTCACAAGCCACCGCATCATATCCATATCGTGGCACGATTTCGCGATAATGATGGGAGTCGTGTCCTTCGAGCTTTTCCAGTTTCCTCGTACATAGGAATGGGCCATGTGGTGATAACGAATACATTCCATATGTTGTATGCTGACCAACTCACCGATTTTACCCGAATCCAATACCTTTTTAAGCGCAATGAAATAAGGGGCATACCGCAAGACGTGGCAAATGCCTACAATACGGTCATAGCGCTTGGCGTATTTCAAAATATCCGTACACTCTTTTATCGACTGGGCGACAGGTTTCTCCAACAACAAATCGTATCCGGCAGCCATAGCCTTTAAAGCCGGCTCATAATGCAAGTTATCGGGTGTGGCGATGATAACTGCATCGGCAAATTTAGGGACATTGAATACTTCTTTCCAATCGCTGAAACAGTGCTCATCGGGGATACGATACAGATTTTTCATATACTCCTTACGCTCTGTATTGATGTCGGCTACGCCTACGATTTTCAAAGAATTTGGATAATGTTCCGAGTAACTGGCATACGTTCTTCCACGGGCTCCGGCTCCAATCACAATCGCTGTAACCGGTTTATCAACCACAGCCTCTTGGCTTTCCAGATCGGACGAGAATTCGTCGTCTAAATTGTCTGCCCCGACCGTTCCACCCTTCAACGTTCCGACAGTCTGCGATATCGCCTGAAAATCGGAAAGAGCGGCTGCAACCGTAGTGGCTCCCATCAACCTTAAAAATTCACTTCTTTTCATTTCTATCAATTATATGAATACAAGATAACTCCGGCCCCCGGTTCAAAGGAACCGGAGTCATCTCGAAAAAAGACTTCGATTACTTATCTCTTTACAATAAAAGGCTTGGTCGATTTACCCTCTTCTGTCGACAATACCAGATAATAAACTCCCGGTTGCATATCGGCAGTAGAAATTACCTCATCGAGTTGTACACCGTAATATGTTTTTTCCCATACACAAGTTCCGAGTGGAGTCACGACAGCTACCCGAGCCTTCATATCCTTACCGAAGTCGGCTTTCAACGTAATTTCTCCATAAGAAACCGTAGGATAGACTTGGAACGAATCGAGACTTACACGGTTTATTCCACTGGGAGTTTCGTCGGAAAGTATCATCGACAATTCCAATTCATCGTCACAACCCGATGCTCCGGTAGCTTTCACCGTAAAGCTGTAAATTCCCGGTTCGTTGGATTCTGCCGGGGTCCCTGAAATCAATCCTTCGGGCGACAAAGAAAGGCCGACCGGCAACGAGCCTCCGGTAAGAGCGCAGGTAATACCTTCACCCTCTATTTCGAGTTGGAGCGAATAGGGATAACCTATGTATGCATCGGGACACTGATCGGTAACGATGAATACATCGCAACCTTCTCCCGATTTAATAACCAACGTGTATTCTTTTTGAATAGAAGAAACGTCATCGGAAATTTTGACGGTGAACGTATAAGAACCGTTCTTCGTCGGTGTACCGGCAAAAGCACCGTCTTTACTTAACGTAATACCGTCGGGAAGCGTGCCAGAAACGATTTCGAACTTCACTGCACCCTCAACATTATCCACAACGATATTGTTGTAATAAGGCTCATTGGCTACACCCGGCTCCAACGTTTTGGTCTTTACCATTAAGGTATAGGAATATAGAACCGTATAAATATCATAATCCCGTACAAACGGAAGAGTGAGCGAAGCCCCGTCAAAAACGGTGGCGCCATTATTAAAATATCCGGTTACATACACCTTATTGTAATCGGGAGACATCGTTACACACCAAGCGACTTCGTGCCGATTGGCATTATCGGGCGTAACCGTTTTTTCCAGTTGCATAAGTTCCCATGTAGAACCGTTATATTTAGCGACATAAATATTGTCGTCTGCATCGACAAATAGAGATTTAGCTTCATCACGACCGCTCCCACCGAGATTCATACCGTCCAAATAGGCTCCGGCAGACGAGTATTTAATCAAAAACGAATCGAAATTCCCGTTAAATCCAAGAGGAGACTGTCCTTCGGGAGTAACCGCCGACTGACAATGTCCCCAAATATAAACATTTCCTTGTGAGTCGGAGTCTATCGAACGGGTATCGATACGATTGGAATTCGTTACATACGTAATCCATTGTCCCACACCTTCGTGAGACAATTTAGCCACATAGGTGTCTTGCGAAGATTCCGAGCCCACGGCAGTCGTCAGCGCTTCCCCGTCGGTCCCGGTGATTGTAAACGTCGTTCCGAAACGTCCGGTAAGCAGTATATTCTCTTCTTTATCGAAATTCACGGCCCAGCCATAGGATTGAACGGGGCTTGAACCGGCAATAGCCCACTGGCAGACCAAAGAATTATTATAGCAAGCCAAGAATGTTCCCGGATTACTTCCCTCGATTGTCACGGTTTTCTCATTTCCGAAATCGGTCGCTCCGACAGTCGATCCCGTCACAAAAATATTGTCGCTCTTGTCCACAGCCACCGAATAGCACAAAGATGCTCCCGCCGCTTTTATCTGAGCCGACGATTTATAATTACCGTCCTTATCATAAACGACGATACACCCGTCGGTAGATTGCGTACCGCTCAACGTCTGGTCCGTACCGTCGATAGTAATATCACCCGATATTTTACCGACAGCGACAATATCGCCCGCAGAGGTAACTGCAATGCGTTCGAAGGTATCGTCTTTACTGCCACCCACGGCTCTTGCCCACAAAAAATTAAGTTCGGCATCATATTTCACGATAACGGCATCCATACCGCCACGACCTTTAATCGTAGCTCCACCGGCAAACTCTACATCTCCACGGCACATACCCGAAATATAATAATTTCCGTCTTTATCCGTCAGAGAGCTGTAAGGCTCATCGGCTCCTGTACTACCGAAAGAAACACCTGTTTCAAACTTAGCGTCTTTCGCTACCGCATCTCCAATACAAAATAAAGAGAGCAGCAAGATTCCTGCACTTGTGTAAATTTTTCTTAGTTTCATAGCTTAATGTTTTTAATAGAAATTAATTAGACGACGATTAAAATTAATTTTTGAATATTATAACATGATACACTTCTATCTACATCGTTATTTGACAAATTCGAGGGTAACCATAATGGGATAATGGTCGGACAACTGGTTATCGGAAAAGACTTTCGTTTCTTTTACCACCCACCCATTGGCCGGATAGTAACCGATATGATCGAACTCCCGACTGAGAGCCAACGTCCATACGCTGGACAATTCGTTAATCTCGGCAGTTCCTACCCGACGGTTCATGTCCCCGGCTACAATATAATGTTTCCCCAACTGCGGAATACGGTTAACTTCTTTAATTTGCGACATGCCGTTGTCCAATTTAGACATATCGATGTGAGTGTCGACAATCGAAAACTCGGTCCCATCGGGGAGCTTTATATCGGCAATGGCAGCATTACGTTGCTCTGTACCGGCCGCACATGGCAACATAATTCTACGAGTCTCGTCAAAACTGTGTTTACTCAAAATAGCGTTACCGAATTTACCGCCGTAGCATTTTTCGAGAGTTACATAAAACATTCCATGCATGCCTGTTAAATAGGCCAACTCATTCAACATATTGATATTGTTATTGATCGGCCTCGGCGTATTCGCCCCTGTTCGATTCGTATAGTATTCTACTTCCTGCAAAGCCACGATATCGGGATTTTGCGTATTGATAATGGTAGCAATATCGGCCAATCTCGATGAGGTCATACTATGACCTTTAATGTTATAAGAAAGTAACTTCGTCGTTCCAGCCGATATAGAACCAGTACATAAACTTATAAACAAAATCAATATCGATAATGTAAATACCCTTTTCATAACAAGAAATTAATATTTTACATACTCCAATTCTGTCACAATAGGCAAGTGGTCGGATAAAACAGATTGAACGGTTTGAGTTCTCACAATTTTCCACCCTTGTTTAGGTCTGGCGAAAATATAATCTATCTTTCTCTTGGGGTTCCAAGCGGGAACAGTAAAACCGTAATCGGTTGCCAAAAACCAATTTTCCAACATATTATACTTAATTTCCTTTGACGAAGGAGCTGTATTAAAATCTCCTCCTAAAACCACAGGGTATCGATAATCATTGAAATGCTCGGTAATAAAAGCGGTCTGTGCTTCTCTCGTCTTTGGCAACTGATAATCCAAATGTGTCGATGCAAAACAAATCGTATCTTCGCCTATTTCAAACAGACCCTCTAACAGAGCTCTACGTTCATGCGCTTTATTGGGCCACGGCAAAAAAGTTTTCTTCGTATCGATATAAGGGTATCGGGAAAGGATTCCTATACCATAATATCCACCCTTATAATCGATTGTTTTCCCATACACGCCAAACATCTTTGTAAAATATGCCAATTCCGAAATATAGTCACGCCCGATTTGATGCGGAGCTCTCTCTCCTCTATCGGTTTTACAATCTATTTCCTGCAACGCAACGAAATCGGGATTGAAAGACTTTATATGCGAAGCCAGTTCCTCCAACGATGCCAATTCTCCAAAACGAATATTATAGGTCATTACCTTTATTCTCAAAGTGTCTTGTGCATATACGTTTCCAAACTGGTATAAAAACACGACAATCAAAAGATATTTAAATGCTTTCATTTTCTACGGTTTTGAAATTTTCAACACAGAAATAATAGGGAGATGATCGGATGCATTTACCCCCGTAACGACAGTATGAGAAACAACATTAAAATATTCCAAAGGCCTGTAAGCGATATAGTCTATTTCCCGATTGGGCGCATTAGAAGGAATTGTAAAATTTTTCGGATCTGTATTCGTCCTGACAAATCCGGCAGCTTCCAACTTGCCGATAATCGAATTATCCGGTTTCGAATTAAAGTCCCCTCCTAAAATAATAGGAAAGTCGCTTTTAGAAGAAAGTTCTTCCATCATAACGGGGAATTGTCTATCCCTTTCCGCCTGAGTAACGGATAAATGGATTACCGCCAAATAAACATCGATTCCATTGAACTTTATCTTGGCTGTCCCCAAAACGTTACTTCCCGTAATAGTCAGTCCATCTATCTCTTTCGGGAGATCATGATTTACGATTTCGCTCATTTGAAAAGAAGAAAGGATAGCTGCACCATAAGCCCCGCCTTGAAAATCTTTTTGTTTGAAAAAATAATAATACGGATAACCGGCCAATTCTGCCAATTCTTTAGCCTGATCCACCCCCAAACTTCTTGTCGTTTTATAATCTACCTCTTGCAACAAAACTACATCTGGCTTTTTGCTTTTTATCACGTTATTCACATCTGCGGTTGTTGTTTCACCCGATACACCATAATAGGGTGCACAATGTTTTATGTTATAACTCATCACGACCAGGTTTTCTTTGGGTTCAGTGTTACCACCCCAACCGGCATCACCTTGCGGTTCATTGGCTTTACTACAACCCATAAAAACAGCACTGATACTCATCATCAATATAAACACACGTTTCATCGTAATCATATTTTATAGTCCATTAATATCCACACTATTAGAATCCTAATAGTGTGGATTAGAAATTCAACTTATTCCGGCCAACCGGGATTTTGACCCAACAGAGGATTTTTCATTCTTTCCTCATAAGGCACAGGCCACAAATAATGCATAGCCGGATCGAAATAACGGGGACCTCCTTCTGCTCTCGATTTTTCGTAAATCACATCGCCGAATTCATCGACTCCGGTATCGGGATAAGGATTAGCGCCCAAATCGTTCATACAAACGGTTAGACTAGGCCCTGTAATAGCCCGACCAAAACGCAATTCACCTTCTCTCCAACGCATTATATCTGCATATCGCATACCGTCGAACGAAAGCTCGATACGTCGCTCTCTCTTTATTTCGGTCCACAAATCGAGATTCCACTGTTGCAGCTCCTTCAAATCCATTCGATGCATACCCACTCGATCTCTCAAACGATTAATAGTCTCATCGATTTCAGTTTGGGTCAATGTCCCGTTCATCTTATAAAGAGCTTCTGCATAAATCAAAAGAACCTCTGGATAACGAATTACGTTCAAATTGGTGTGAGACCTGTTGGCATTTCCGGCAATACTTATCTCGTTGTATTTTTTGAAATAAAAGCCGGTTATCCCGTTAGCTCCGTTCCGGCCGGGTTGTAACGACGAGAAGCGTGGTAACTGAAATATATCGTTCGGACGGCGATATTCGGCATCTCCATCGTCACCGCCACCCCATTGATCACCGGGAGTAAACAACGTCATTCTCATTCTCGGATCCCTGTTTTGGAAATAATCGGCATAATGTTCCTCAGGATACTTATACAGAGGTGACGTTTTTATATCTGTACGTTTATAATACTCCAATCCCGGCTTAGCAGGCATACCATCGATACATAAATAAGCATCGACCAACGTTTTGGTAGGATTAAATCGAATAAAATCCACCGGCGAACAAGTCTCGTTCGACATGTTGTTATTGCGAATATCATTCACATAGATACTGGAAATAATCGCTTCGTTATTATCTGGATTATTTTCTATATCACCTTCGAGATGATATAATTTTTCATAATCATAAAGATCGTAGGGGCCATCGTCTATAATCTCTTTGGCAGCTTTGGCAGCAATATCATAACGTTCGTTTTGAAGGGCGATACGCGCTTTCATCGCCAAAGCCCCCCAGCGGTCTATACGACCTACATTATCTCCCGTTTGCCTTTCATGAGGTAATTTCGAAGCAGCCCAATCCAAATCGGTCATTAAGCTATCGATAACTTCACTTCGTGGAGTACGAGGTCCATAAGCTCCTTCGGACGTAATAACATGGTTAATCCAGGGAACATCTCCAAAAAAAGTCGTCAACATAAAATATACCCACGACCTTATGACCTTCACCTCGGCGGCATAGACATCTTTAACATCTTGGTCGATTTCGGCCCGATTGTAATTATCTAGGAAATTATTGCAAGTGTGAATATGTCCGTAAGAATATCTCCAATACGAAGTAAAGGGGAACCCATCGGTATAAGCATGTTTCCCTCCCGATACTTTGGAAAGTCCGCTGTTTTTATTACCCCATATTACAGTTTCGGCCGTAGACTCTGCCCATTTAATCAACAACTCATATTCAAATGTTTCATAACAAGGATACAATGCCGCGCGCAACTGCTCCTCCGTCTTCCAATAAGTTTCATTAGTCACGGAATCCTGAGGATATCTGTCTAAAAAATCATCGTTACATGAAACCAACAATGATGCCAACGGCAAAAAAGCCGCAATATATTTAATCGTTTTCATATGCAATGGTATTTATTAAAATGAAAGAACTAAACCGAATACGTATGTCTTTACTTGGGGGTAAACATCGCCCGAAGATTCCCGTACTTCCGGATCATAAGCACCGAAATATTTAGTGAATGTCAGTAAATTATCTGCCGACGCATACAATCGCAACCCCTCTATTTTCCATCGATTAAGAAGTTTTTTGGGAATAGAATAACCCAATTGTACATTTTTCAAACGCAAATACGAAGCATCTTCTTTCCAATAATCACTGAATAATAAATTATGAGATTGAGCTTGATACAGTCTAGGATATGTGGCATCGGGGTTGTTAGGAGTCCAGCGATCCAAATGTTCTACCTTAGGAATAGAATAATCGTTGATAAAACAGTGACGGGCTTCATCTGACAGATAACCATTTACTTTCCCCACTCCTTGGAAATAAAAACTAAAATCCCAATCTCTCCATTGCAACTGGCCTCTCAATGAATAGGAATAATGCGGATACGGATCGCCAAATACAACCTTATCATATTCATCTATTTCTCCATCTGGAATTCCACCGGGTCCAGAAATATCTCGATATTTAATATCTCCCGGTTGTGTTATAGCTTCTGCCGCTTTTGGAATAGCGAACTTAGGATTAATATACTTTCCATTACTATCGACACCGCCAAAGTCATCAATCTGTGCCAAACCATCGGTCAAATAACCATAATAAGCGTCGATAGGATCTCCTTCTCTACGAATGTTATTGGTTAATCGAGGTTCACTCGTTCCTAAATCGACAATTTTATTCTTGGCATCAGAAAGATTGAATAGCAAATTATATTTCACTTCTCCAATCTGGTCTCGCCAACCGATTTCAAGCTCCCAACCTTTATTTTCGATTTTACCCATGTTTTCATAAGGCAAATTAGCCGTTCCGGTGATTCCTACGACCGTAGGATAAACAGGTTTCACCAATGCATCGATATTATCTTTCTTAAACCAATCGAAAGAAGCGGTCAACCTATTATTAAAGAAAGTCAAATCTACACCGACATTCAACATTCTTATCGTTTCCCACTTGATATTGGCATTTCCCAATTTACTTTGTTGAAAACCGATATTCTGTTTTCCTCCGATCGGATAACTTTCTCCCGAATCAATAGGAGTCAAATATGGATAATAATCGCTACCCACATTCTGGTTTCCTAATTCACCCCAAGAAGCCCTCAGTTTACCGGAACTCAACACAGGTTCTGCAAACTGCATAAATTCTTCTCTGGAAAAATTCCAACCAGCCGAGAAAGATGGAAAATATCCCCAACGATTATCCCTAGCGAAGCGAGAAGTACCATCGATACGCATATTCGCTTCTACCAAATACTTTCCATCAAACGCATAATTCACACGGCCGAAATAAGAGCGTAAAGCCCAAGAACTCTTCGTACCGCTATTCGTAATATCCTCGGTTCCTGCATCGATCACATAAATGCCATCAAATGGTATTTTCTTACGACTCGCGCTTAAACTACTGAAATTATACCACTCTTGCGAATATCCCAACAGAGCTCCAATTTCATGTTTATTGATCTGCTTCTGAAAATTCAAAGTTAACTGTAAGGTTTGAGTCAAAGCATCTTGATGTGCTTGGCTCACCGAATTTCTCATATTTTTATTAGCAGGATCGGGAGTCCCGTCTGAAAAATATTCCGGTAACGTAGGAGTAAACTTATCAGTTTCTCTGAAATAATAGTTCGCAGCATATTGCCCTCCTAAATTCAAACCGTCGATTATACGCAAATCCGCACTCACGATAGTATTCAATGTACGAGATTTTCTCTTTTCCTCTCCACCCTCTGTGGCAACATAAACAGGATTATTTATACTCCCGCTGGACCAATATTCGGTGTCTTCCCATAATCCCATCTCATTTTGTTGTTGCCATTTCACCGGTAACAGCGGAGACATACGTTGGGCTAAACGAAATACGCCACCAGTACCCGAAAATCCGGACGCATTACGGTAATAATCGACAAAACTGACATTCCCGTTTATTTTCAATCGATCGAAAACCTCTGTATTCACATTGATTCTTGCATTGTGCCGTTTTGTTTTAAATGCATCACCCACAACCAATCCATCTTGATCTAAATAACCGTAAGACATAAAATAGCTGCTTTTCTCGCTTCCACCTCTTACACTTACCGAGTGACTCGTTTGCAACGCATGTTTCTTAAAAATTTCATTCACCCAATCTGTGTTCGAATATTCATTGGGATACATTCCCGAATCATATTTTTCAAAAGCATCCACATCATAAGGTCTGGAAAAACCGGCGGCAGACATTGCCTCGTTAGACAACTCCATATACTGCCGGCCTGTTACCAATTCCGGCAAAGCGGTAGGTGTTTGCATACCCACATATCCCGAATAGGTCAATGTAACCTTCTCCTTTCGTTTGCCCTGCTTGGTTGTAATCAAAATAACCCCGTTGGCCGCACGAGCTCCGTAAATAGCGGCAGATGCAGCATCCTTCAAAACCGACACACTCTCTACATCATTGGGATTCAATAAATTCAAATCTCCACCCGAAACTCCGTCAATCAATATAAGAGGTGCGGTACTACTATTTATGGTACTGACACCACGAATCGTTATCGAAGGCACGGCTCCAGGCTGCCCCGATGAAGACGTAATGCTCACACCCGGCAATAAGCCTTGTAACCCCGCACTGACATTAGCGACGGGACGGTTTTCCAATTCATCTCCTTTTACCATAGATACGGCCCCGGTTACGTTCACCTTCTTCTGTACGCCATAACCGACGACCACCACATCGTCCAAAGAAACAGAACTCTCCATGAGAGAAACATCTAACACCCCGGCCTGCAATACCTCTTTTTTCGTTTCCTTATATCCGACATAAGAAAATTTCAAAGTACTACCCACGGGTGCGTTTAACGAATATTTACCGTCCAAATCGGTACTGGTTCCTTTCGATGATCCCTCTACGGCAACAGACGCTCCGATAATAGGCTCGCCGGTCACTTGATCTACGACAGTACCTTTGACCGATACGATTTGTTGCTCTTTCGATGCAGCTCCCGAACTGTCTTGTTCCTTTTGATTGTATAAAAGAACACTATTATCCAAGAAACGGAATCCGACATCTGTACCCTTAAATAGTTGGGTCAGCGCCGTCTGCAAACTCACATTTTCGACCTTCAAGGAAACGGTCTTGTTCGGGTCTACAAATTCCTTACTATATGCCACATTTACAACAGCTTGCTCCTTTATCTGCTCCATCGCTTGTTTCAATGTAACATTCTGAATGTTTAACGAGATTTTCTGTTGCTGAGCATAAGCAACCCACGGAAAAGCAAGACAAAGCCCTCCTACCATACACCATTTTCTGATGTATGAAAAAACGTGTTTTTTCAGCATAAATTTCTAGTGTTTATATGTTATTAGACTAATTATTTTTCTTTCACAGCATATACATTCTCCGATATTTCATTAAACTTAATTGGGGTAATGGCAGACATCATTTCAAAAATACCTGACAAATTGTTTAGCTTGCAGGTGAAATTATATGTGAACGCAGCTATCTTTTCACTGCGGATATCAAAAGAAACGTCAAATTGTCGAGACAATGTAGTCAAGACCTCTTCCAAAGGAGCATTTCTGAATATCAATTTATTTTCCTTCCAAACAGAAGCATCTTTATAATACTCGTTCTTCATGACTTTACAAAGCCTACTTCCTTTTTCATAAATTGCCGTCTGGCCGGGAGCCATCTGATACGTTCCCGATTTTTCTGCATACGGATAACTTATCACTATACCCCCTTCGTCCAACGTGGTCGTAACCACCGAATCCGTAGGATATCCCGATACGTTAAAACTCGTTCCCGTTACACGGATATTCATTTCGTCTGCCTGTACCATGAACGGTTTAGATATATCCTTCTTTACTTCAAAATAAGCCTCGCCTACTAACGATACTTCTCTTTTATCCTTCGCAAATTGCTCTGGATAAACCAACTTCGAGTCTGCATTCAACCACACTCGCGTTCCATCTTCGAGCAATACGACCAATCGTTCTCCCTTCAAAGAACAAACCTCTTTATAGACAGGCTTCGATAAATCGATATTCTGATAAGCCAAATATCCGACATTCAACAATACCAATGCAATGGCACAAGCCCATTTACAAACCGTCCAGACATTTCGTCTTTCGCTTCGACCTATTCTCTGCGCCAAACTTTCATACACGCCGAATTTATCGAAATCCGGCACATCGCATCCTCCCATTGGCAAAGATTCGGCATTTAACAGCCGGTTTATATCTTTGTCGATATGCCCGGATATATATTTCAATATCTCAGAATCGGTCTGATGTCGTTTTCTAAAATGCATGTTTCATTGGCTTTCATTATATAATACTATATAAATTTCAAAAAGTATTATATACAGATATTACATTAACTTATTTTAAGCATTACATCAAAAGGGAAATAGCACACTTACGAACAATCTCCTTTATCTGTTTCAGAGACTGGCTATACTGGAATTTTATTGTATTGACAGAAAGATTTAGCTTATCTGCAATTTCTTGGTTAGAATACTTTCCCGAAATTTTCAAAGAAAAAATTTTCCTCCTTTGAGGAGACAACTGTTCGATAGCATGGCGCACCAAATCCAATTGCTCTTTATCCATATCCTCATCGTCTTGGTTGCCCCCGTCTATACGCTCCAATAACTCCAAACAATCGTCCAAAACAAAGATATGATTCTTGGGATCACGAAGGATAGTAAGTAAATCGTTTTTTAAAACGGTAAATAAAAAATGATTCAATGGGCGGCTCTCATCGAGAGAGGTTCGTTTAATCCAAACTTTCATGAAAAGATTCTGCACAGCATCTTCTGCCAGCTCTTTATTACACAAATATTTAAACGCAAGTCTATACACCTGCTCCGAATAAGTGTCATAAAGAATGGTAAAAGCTAACTGGTTACCCTGTTTTAACTGATGGGTTAAAGCGCTATCGTCCATTTCCTATTAATAGAATCTAAGAGCATTGCAAGATTGAAAAAAATATTGAAATAGCAAAAGAATTTCGATTAAAATAAGTTTGATATAATATTACATCTATATGAAAAATTATTATATAAATCCATTGTCCATACGGCTTTCGATCCAATATTCACGTTATATTTGTAGGACAAATTATACCCAAGTGAAAAACATATCGAAATACCCTATATCACGGCCACACACGATGTAAACAATCCAAGAAGCGGAAGGGTGATGCAAGCCATCGGTATGAAATACCGATATTCCTATAACGAATTGTGGCAACCTAAAAACAAATGGGTTACATTTCGAATGTATCCACTCAACTTAGACGGTCAGGAAAATAGAATTTATAAAAAATACTGGAACAAATATCCTATCCATTTTGTAGAAACAATCCCTAAATAATACGCCAATAATCCAATGGTTCAAGGTGCAATGGGAGAAATTACAGCAAAGTCTGCTCAATTCCATACAGATAGAGAAGAAAAATAGGGTATTCAGAATGTAATCTGATAGTATTTGACTGGATTTCAACTAAACCGCATATCTTTGTGAGTGGATTGAGGGAACTCTCTCCAAGACACTTTAAAAAAGAAGAAACGTTATGTTTATCTTATAGGTGAAAATGTAGGAAGTTTTCAAACCGATGCAAGAGATAGCATAGTGGTTCTTACGCATATAGCGTGGACTGCTATTGTTACATCTGCATCAAAGATTTCCTACGGCCTTCACTTAGACGTGACATAGTTGGCTCACGTTTTTCAATCTGTAAATTTAATAACCCGACAGAGCCAATAGGGAATTGTGCGGATATGAATAAACTTATCAATTCGGTTCTTTTAATTACGTGCCTGTTTATTGTAGCTTGCAGTGATGATAATATTGAAAATACACCAACACCATTCATTCTCGAAAAAGACTACTATGAAATACGACTAGAACGAAGTTCCACTTCTATTTCAATCACAAATGGCAGCGGAGACATCAGCTTGGACATAGAAAATGAAGACGTATTACAAGCCATTTATTCGAAATACAACGATGATTGGGAGGAAGATAACCTAAAAGGGCATATCAATCTGTATGGTATGCAGAAAGGAGTCACAACCTTGACTATTATTGACAATGTAACAAATGATGTGGAAAAAGTTGAGGTTAAAGTAACGGACTGCTATTTGGCATACGCTATATCCGAGAGCAATTATCCGGCACTGGAAGCCAATATAACACTCTTTTTCGTAAATAACCAAGAAAAAGAGTGCTATATTTTCGCCATAGACAAAATTCACGGACAGTTATCTGAAAAACCGATAGCAAAAGGCAGCTATGAGTTTTTTGTCACACCCGACGATGCCCTACCTCAATTTAATGGCATTCCCGGTTTACATCTAAATATTACAGATAATGACGCCACGACAAAATCTTATGACTTTCAGATCAATGCAAACTCCTCACAAGTATTAAGTGTTATTCAAGCCTATTTGGGCGTAGAGTGGGGCAAACTCTTCGATAGTGTACATACAAAAAGTCCTGCGCCGATAGACATGACTATGAAACTGACTGTTCCTAATACAGATTATCAAATTACAGGAATGTTAAGCACTACATCTATACCAGAACATATATTGGATTGATGCATCGCTGTGGTTAAGCAGTTAAACTTACATATTCTATAAAGCAAACGAGAGAAAATGAACCGATTGTTCTTTTCGTTTGATATAAACAAAATACGCTATACCAACCGTTAAACATGTTAGGAATATGACAGGCCCGAAAGATATAAATTACGTTTGCGAGCAGTTTTTACAATGCTATAAACTTATTTGAAGTCAATTATAGGAATTACTTTTGTAGTTCCATATTCTTGATACTTGTAGTTACCAACTTGTCTTGCACATTTTCCTTGAGGAGCCTTAATCACTTGTTTGTTATAAAAATTATTACCCTCTTGGGCTAATATTAAGACTTCTAAATCAGAAGTAAATATATGCCCTCCAATAGTTTCTCTAATTTCCAGTGCAATAGCATCACCAGATTCCAAGACATCCTGTACTTCAAAATTTTTCCGGCTTACGCAATCTCCTGGTTTGTCAAACAATGTCTTTCCAGAATTATTTTTAGCTGAAACTGGTTTATTTGATTTCGGCAATTCTACACCGTCAATTATTCTAACAGCCGGAACTGTTTTTTCTATATCCATTTTAGTGCTATATCTATATGTTCCCACGTGTTGAGCACATTGGTCACTTTTAAGCACGATTTTTTGGTCGTCATAGAATTGTTGATTTTCATTTGGTATAATAAGTACTATTGTTCCAAACGATTCATCGGCATGAGCTAATGCGCATCCTGATGAAACTACTTGGAATACTTCAAATTGTGAGTATTCCATATAATCTCCGGGCTCTTCAAACATTTCAAGTCCAACGATACCAGAATTGTTAGACAGATTAACATAAAAAGCGAATGCAAATGTCAGTATAACACCTGTTATTATACCGAGCAAGTAAACAAGCCATTTTTTCATATTCAATGATTATTATTCATTTATCAGTCAATTATTATATATCCTCCAAATCCTTTTGGATTTTATTCTCTACATTTTGAGCATCACGGTATCGAATAATAACAACACCGTCAGAATAACCAGCTTTCTCGATTGATAATTCAATAGTTCCACCAGTGACATTCCAAGCACTTGCATAAGTAACTGTACCTTGTCCTAATTCGTACATGAGAGAAATATTGCTGTCCTGGCGGCTCGGATTATGTTCTCGGCAAGCAGAGGGCTCACCATACTTACGAATATATAAGCCTTTATAATAGTCATAAGTGTTCACAAGAGTATTCCATTCGCTGCTTTCATTGAATATAACGACGACAGAGTGAACGCTTTTCCCGTCATCAGTCGCACCGACACCGACTGTTGCCTGTCTGCCTGTAAAATCACCTGTGAACATCGTCACATTGTTGTCACGTCCCATTTGTGTAAAGCCTTTTGCTTTTAGCTTTTGGCAGAAAGCCGTCATACTTCCCTCAATAGGAATACCCTTGAAAGAGAGATGCTCTTGCGCCATAATATTGATTACAGCAAAGAGCATGGTTAATGTGATTAAAAGTTTTCTCATATAAATTGTTTTTGTTGATTATATCGCTGTTAATGAATTGAAATCATCATTGGAAATTTTCCCTATTGAAGCAAGCCATTCAAGGTAAGAAATATCATCTTTGATTTCACTAAACTTTTTCCCTTTATATTTTCCAAACTGTAGTACTTCTTCCGCTTTGTGGATAGGAAATATTTCATCAAGCGATACACCGGGAACATCAATCAAAACCCATTCTCCACAACCAGCACAAGGAATTTCCTCATCTTTGATATCTGGATAGCACTCCTGTCTATAACTATCATCCGGCTTACCATTCACAAAGCATTTCCCATAAGCCTTGCCGTATTTACCACGTGGCTTTACCGTTTCAACTAAAAAAGTTCTATCTCGATTAGGGTCAATACGTCTTTCTTCGCTTGAAGAACGAGCTAATCCCAACTCACATCTTTTTACCAAGAATGGAGTTCGTTTGCCAATGTTGTAATATATGTTGAAAATATTATCGTGTGGGTACATACTCTTACGTTGGTGTGAAATGCTTTTTGCTATTTGAAAAGTTTACTAATCTTTTTTCTTATTGCACTTAAGGCTATACTTTGGTCATGACTTACCGTCATCCCTATACCACTACTTTTTATAACGGCTATACTTTGATTAGTGTTATAATCGTAAAAAGTTACTGTTATATATGTATGTCCTCCATCCCACTTTTCAGATGTGACGTGAATATTTGGTGAGAGAATACTATCCGAACACTCAAAAATTTTCAAAGTATTAGAGGGCGATAAAACTGTTAGATTGGTTTCTGCTATCTGATTTTGAACAGACATAACTACATCATCCAATTCTCTATCTCCTGATGTTTCTTTCCCGAAAATGACATACTTGTACTTACTAATGTTTGCATCATTAGATAGAATAATCTTTCCTGAAGCACAAGATGTCATTAGTACTATCATAGCGGCTATAGATATAATATAAATTATAAACTTTTGCTTCATTTCCTTTTATACCAGTGACTCTTTTAGTTCCAATTGAGCCGTTATTTACGCAGAAGCGTGGAACTGCAAATGCCACGTTCTGAATTGGAGGTCGTAGGAAACCTGTACACACGAATGTAGTAATAGCAGCCCACGCTATAGCGTGAGAACCACTATGCCACCCTTGTGTGTAATTGTGAAATTTCCTACGTTTCCAATTCACAAGATAAGCATAACGCTTCTTTGATTTATCATATGTCTTGGTAAGAGTTGCCTCTCACCAAATACAAAGATAGGGAATTTCCGTGATATACAATCTTATTTAGATAAAAATCAGTGATTTGATACTTATTTTATTATCTGTTTGTACCTCTATTGGCTCATGATAGACTTAATATATTGATCTTCACGAATACTCAATAATTCCCCGACAATACTTATCGTTTTCCATCTATTCAATATATTGCAAGGAGAATAATGTTTAAGCGTATTCAATCCCATTTAAAGAGCTGGCGAATAAGTCCGTGTGGGAACAAAACGGGAACAATAGGCACAAAATAAAATCGGCTAAGCATTGATATTCAATTACTTAGCCGATTCACTCGTACCCAGAGCCGGGATCGAACCGGCATGGAGGTTAATCCACTGGTGTTTGAGACCAGCGCGTCTACCGATTCCGCCATCTGGGCTTAAATGCG